>JACCDV010236530.1_pt1 | contig 17066 bp, 14 predicted proteins | sample 7446131 | NCBI WGS metagenome assembly JACCDV01 (sample SAMN15323448, study PRJNA562643) | freshwater metagenome | isolation source: river surface water | place: USA:Blue River Watershed | collected 2017-08-17 | reverse complement strand
GGCAGGCTGGTGGTGATTGGGGCGGGCAAGGCATCGGCCGCCATGGCGCAGGCCGTTGAACGGCACTGGCAGGGGCCTTCCGAGCAGCTGAGCGGCTACGTCGTCACCCGGTACGGGTACGCGGTGCCGTGCGAACGCATCCAGATTGTGGAAGCCGCGCACCCCGTACCCGATGCCGCCGGATTGAGCGCTGCGAATGAACTGTTACAACGCGTGCAAGGCCTGACGGCCGACGACGTGGTGCTGTGCCTCATCTCGGGCGGCGGCTCGGCTTTGTTGCCACTGCCCATCGAAGGACTGACCCTGGAACACAAACAGACGGTGAACCGAGCGCTGCTGGCCAGTGGTGCCACCATCAGCGAGATGAACTGCGTGCGCCGCCATCTGTCAGCCATCAAGGGTGGTCGATTGGCAGCGGCCTGCCACCCGGCCCGCGTCATCACCCTGTTGCTGTCCGACGTCCCGGGCGATCACCCGATGGACATTGCCTCCGGCCCTACGGTGGCCGACCCCACCACCTGCGAAGACGCACTGGCCATCGTCCAGCGCTATGAGATTGACCTTCCCGACCCGGTACTGAAAGTGCTGGTCAGCGGCCGCGGCGAATCGATCAAGCCCGGCGATGCACGGCTGGATCGCGCGGAAGTTCGCATGGTGGCGACCCCGCAAATGGCACTCGAAGCCGCCGCGCAAGTGGCGCGTGACGCTGGCGTGAACGCGCACATTCTGGGCGATGCACTGGAAGGCGAAGCCCGCGACGTGGGCAAAGTGCTGGGTGGAGTGGCGCTTCAAGTGGCTCGGCACAACCAGCCGTTCACCGCCCCTTGTGTACTGCTCTCGGGCGGGGAAACCACCGTCACGGTGCGTGGCCATGGGCGCGGCGGGCGCAACGTGGAGTGCCTGCTGTCGCTGACGGTGACCGTTGGCGGGCACCCGCGCATCCACGCCCTGATGGGCGACACCGATGGCGTGGACGGGCAAGAAGAGATCGCCGGCGCCATCACCTCGCCCAGCACGCTGGAGCGGGCCTGGGCACGGGGCCTGCGGCCCAAGGACAGCCTGGCAAACAACGACGGGCATGGATTTTTCGAAGCCTTGGGAGATTCTGTGGTCAGTGGCCCGACGTTGACCAATGTCAACGACTTCAGAGCGATTCTGATCCTGTAAATACACGTCAACCAAGGGTTGTCACCAGTACATCAAAAACGTTTTTGGTGAAAAATATGCGGCACCAAAAACGTTTTTGTAAAACTGGGGCATCGGACCACACACAGTCCCACCCCGACGCACTTGGTCAAACATCCACCGAAAGGAGCCCTCCATGAAATGCTTCAGTCGTCGAGCCACCGCCTTGGTGCTGGGTCTCGGCTTGTCGATCGTCACCAGTGCGCAGGCACAAAGCGTGCTGTTCTGGTCCACACAGGCCACACCGGTGAACGAGCAAAAGAGCATGCGGGAGCAAGTGCTCAAAAATGCCCCCAACCCGGTGGAGTTCATCTCGAACCAGGAGGGCCCCTACCTGACCCGCCTGAACGCTGAGCTTCAAGCGGGCAAGGGCAGCATTGCGGTACTGGGCGCCTTGCATGGGCAGCTTTCCGCCAATGCCGCGGACCTGCTGGACGTCAGCAAGCTCGCCGAGAACCTCAAGATCAGCCCGGCCTATATGAAGTTGGGCAAGCTGGGAACCGGCGAACTCAAATACATCCCGTGGATGCAGGCCACCTACGTCATGGCGGCCAACCGCAAGGCCTTGCCCTATTTGCCGCAGGGCGCTGACATCAATGCACTGACCTATGACCAATTGGTGCAGTGGTCCAAAAACCTTGCAGAGAAAACCGGTGGACCCAAATTTGGTTTCCCGGCCGGCCCGCAGGGACTGAAACACCGCTTTTTCCAAGGCTACCTCTACCCGTCTTACGCCAACTCGATGGTGACCGAGTTCCGATCGCCAGGCGCCGAAAAGGGCTGGAACATGTTCAAGGAGCTTTGGAAGTACACCAACCCTGCCTCCACTTCCTACAACTTCATGCAGGAACCACTGCTGTCAGAGCAAGTGTGGGTGGCGTTTGACCACCTCGCGCGCCTGTCCAACGCGTTCAACGAGCGGCCGGGTGACTTTGTGGCCTTCCCGGCGCCCAGTGGCCCCACCGGTCGAGGATTCATGCCGGTGCTGGCAGGCCTGGCCATCCCCAAATCCGCCCCGGATCGCGCGGCCAGCGAAAGGCTGATTGCATACCTGATGCGTGCAGACACCCAGCTCGAAACCTTGCGAGCCACCAATTTCTTCCCAACGGTGGACGCCAAGGTACCGGCGAACATTTCTGTGGCTGCCAGGCTGACGGGTGACGCCGTGGCCAGACAGGCCAGCTCCAAAGATGCCAACCCTGGCCTGCTGCCAGTGGGCCTGGGTACGCTGGGTGGCAAGTTCAATCAGGTCTACGTCGACACGTTTGAACGCATCGTGCTGGCCAAGCAACCGGTGCGTGCCGTACTAGACAGCCAGGCCGACGCCCTGCGCAAAATCATGGAAGAAGCCAAAGCGCCATGCTGGGAACCGGACCGCCCATCGGTTGGCGCGTGCCCGGTCAAGTGATTTCTGGGTGACGCCCAGCACCCGCTGGCAAGTTCGACAGCGGGTGCCCTCTCCACGTTCAGCTCAAGATGCACAACCGCTCACTCCCTTACTGGCTGATCGCTCCAGCGACGCTGTTCATCGGCACGCTGTTCTTGTACCCAGTCGTGCTGGTGGCTCAGCAAGCCTTCACCAGCAGCGACGGCGGCTTTTCGCTCCAAAACTTCCAGACCATGGTCGAGCACTGGAAGTTCAAGACCGCGCTCGGGAACACGCTGATGCTCGCTGCATTGGTGATTCCATTGCAGCTGATGCTGGCGCTGGCCCTGGCTCAGATGCTCGCTCGCATCCAGCGCGGCCGCGATGCCCTGCTCTACATTTGGACCATCCCGCTGGGCATCTCTGATCTGGCTGCAGGCATCATCTGGCTGGCCATATTTGAACAAACCGGCTTCCTCAACTCCATGCTCACCAGCCTGGGCCTGAGTGCTGCGCCGGTATCTTTTCTGGGCTATGAGGACACGACGAGCACCCTGATTGCGGTGGTGCTGGCGGAAGTCTGGCGCGCCACCGCCATCGTGCTGGTGATCATCGTTTCGGGCATGGGCCTGATTCCCAAGGAATACAACGAAGCGGCCGAAGTGTTTGGCGCTGGCGCATGGCAAAAGTTTTTTCGCGTGACGCTGCCGCTGCTCAAGCCGAGCCTGCAGACGGCGCTGATCCTGCGCACCATCCTGGCGTTCGAGGTCTTCGCCGTCGTCGCGGTGCTTTCGGGCACCCAGTTCCCTGTGCTGATGGGAGAAACCTACAGCTGGCAATTCACATTGCAAGACGGCAGTGTGGCGGCGGCATATGCGATGGTCATCCTGGGTATTTCCATCATCTCCACACTTTTTTACCTGCGAATACTGCGCACTCACTCGGGAGTCAAGGCATGAGCAGCGTCAATGCGACGCGCCCTCAGGTGCGCACCATCGAACAGCAGCAAGCTTTCACACGCCGTCTGCTGATTGGGGGCAGCGTACTGGCCTGCGGCTGGATTCTGCTGCCTTTGTACTTCCTGCTGGTCAACGCTTTTTCGTCACCCGAAAACATCAATCAGTACCCCAAGGCACTGCTGCCCGAGGGAAATCTGGAAAGCATTGAGTATCTCCTCAGCTATCAGGGGGTACTGCAGGCTCTGGTGAATTCGCTGGCCGTGGCGGCCATGACCATGGTGGGCTCCATTGCACTTGGCGCACCCGCGGGCTATGCGCTGGCGCGCTACGAATTCACCGGCAAGTCGTCGTTTCGCCTGCTCATCATGCTCACCCGGGCCTTTCCGCTGCCGCTGCTGGCCTTGCCGTTGACGGTGCTGTTCATCCGTACCGGCCTGGACGACACGCTGTTTGGCCTTGCGCTGGTGCACACGATGCTGGCCATGCCATTCGCCGTGCTCATCACGTTTTCGCTCTTCTCTGGCGTTCCGGTGGAGCTGGAAGAGGCTGCCTGGGTTTTCGGCTGCGACAAGCTGCAGGCATTTAGGCATGTCGTGCTGCCACTGGCCTTGCCAGGCCTCACCGCCTCAGCGGTGTTCGCTTTCGTCATTTCTTGGAACGAGGTGTTTGCCGCTGCCGTGCTGACGATCGAAAACCGAACACTCACGGCATTTCTGCTGCAAAGCCTCGATCACTCGCCCATGCACCTCAAGTTCGCCGGGGGCGCGCTGTTGGTGGTTCCGGCAGCCATTTTCATGTTCCTGATTCGAAAGCATCTGTTCGCGATGTGGGGCATTTCCAACCGTTGAAACCATGGCACAGATTCAGATCCAAGACATCGCCAAACAATTTGGCAGTTTTCAGGCGCTCAAGGGTATCGACCTCCACATTCAGGATCAGGAATTTCTGGTCTTGCTGGGTGCGTCTGGTTGCGGGAAATCGACGCTGCTGCGCATCCTGGCGGGGCTGGAGAGCGCGGACCGCGGCCGCATCGACATTGGAGGCGAGCGAATAGACCACCTTCAGGCCAAAGATCGCAGGCTGTCGATGGTGTTCCAGAACTACGCCGTGTTTCCTCACCTGACGGTGTTTGAGAACATCGCTTTCGGCTTGCGGATGCAGAAGCGCCCAGACGCTGAAGTCAAACGGATCGTTGAACGCGTTGCCGAGCTGGTGCACCTCGATTCGATGCTGTCGCGCTATTCGAGCCAGCTCTCGGGCGGTCAACGCCAGCGTGTTGCGCTGGCCCGGGCATTGGCCGTCGAGCCCCGCGTGATCCTGATGGACGAACCGCTGTCCAACCTCGACGCCCTGCTGCGTCTGGAAATGCGTGCGGAACTCAAAACCATCCTCGCGCAAAGCAACACCACCACCATCTACGTGACGCACGACCAAGTGGAGGCCATGAGCCTGGCTGACCGCATAGCCATCATGAACCAAGGTGTCATTGTTCAGTGCGACACACCGCTGGAGATTTATCGCAATCCGGTCAACACTTTCGTCGCGGGCTTCATTGGCAACCCACCCATGAACTTCGTACCAGCCCGCGCCGTTGCAGACGGTGAATACGACGTGATGGGTTACAGAATCAGCGGTCCCCGCGGGCATGCCAACCTGACCATGGGCGTGCGTCCAGAAGATCTGCGCCCCACCGAGGGCCATGGGATGGTCTGCACCGCCGCCGTCATTGAGCCACTGGGTGCGCACACCCAGGTCACAGCGTTCATTGACGATGGCAAGACGATTTTTCGCGCCGCGCTGGACAGCGGCCTGTTATTCAAACCCGGGCAAGCTTTGAGCTTGTTGCCCGACACAAGCCGCGTGCGTTGGTTCGACAGCGCAGGCCAGAACGTTCCTGCCAATACAGCGCCTTGACACTTTACTTCGAGTCACGCACATGAACACCTTAGACATGCTTCAGGAAGCCAACCGTATCCTGTCCATCAACGACAAAGGCCACTACACCGTACCCACTCAAGGCCTCTATCCCTTCCAGTGGAACTGGGACTCCTGCTTGACCGCACTGGGCCAGCAGAGCCTGAACAACGACCGAGCGTGGATCGAGATAGAAACCCTGGTGGCCCACCAGTGGGACGATGGCATGGTCCCGCATATCGTGTTTCACGAACACGATGATGGCTATTTTCCAGGCCCCGACGTTTGGCGCACCGGCCGCCCGACGCCCACATCGGGCATCACACAGCCACCGGTCATGGGTCTGGTGCTGGAACAGCTGTGGCAACGCAGCCCACAAGATGAAACCACACGCCAGCGATGCGTGAAGCTGATCGAGGCAGCTGACCGCTGGCACGCATGGTTCTATCGCTGTCGAGACCCGCAGCAAACGGGTCTGGTGGCCCTGCTGCACCCCTGGGAGTCTGGCCGCGACAATTCGATCGATTGGGACGCTGCACTTGCAGCGGTGCCTGTCGATCACGTGGAACCCTACGAGCGGCGCGACACCCTGCATGTGGACGCGAGCCAGCGTCCGACCAAGTTCGAATACGACCGCTACGTCGCGCTGCTGCAGACCTTCCGCGACCTGAACTGGGACAACAGCAAGCTGCACGATGCATCGCCTTTTCAGGTCGTCGACCCTGGCTTCAATGCCATCCTGATACATTCCGATCGCGCACTGGCTCGCCTGGCTGGCCAGCTGGACAGGCCTGAACTCGCCAGCGCAGCGCAGCGACGCGCGGACCGTGGCACGACGGCTTTGGAAACGCTGTGGAGCGCCGAACACAGCCAGTACGTGTGCCTCAACCGCAAGTCTGGCGGCCTGGTCGACAGCGCCAGCGTGGGCGGATTGCTGCCATTGCTGGTGCTGCCCGATGGCCACCCGCATCTGAATGCGCTGTGCCGTCGCCTGAACCACTCTCTGGACGTTGCGCCTTTTGGCGTGGCAAGCCATCCGCCAGAAGACAGCCGATTCGACGGCCGCAGGTATTGGCGCGGCCCATCGTGGCTGATCGTGAACTATCTGCTCATCAAGGGCCTGCAAGACAACAACAACGCCGCACTGGCCGAACGCATCGTGAACGCGAGCCTGCGGTGCATCGAACAAAGCGGATGCTCTGAGTACTACCACCCAATCACGGGCGAGGCCTTGGGCGGCGGTACCTTCACATGGACAGCAGCGATGGTGATTGAGTTTTTGCAGCACCATGGTGTGAGTGTCGCCGCTTGATCGTCCCTCGCATGAGCGGTGGCGAACGATCTCGAGAGACCCAAGCCATCGCAGCGGTGCTGGTGGCGGTTCTGGTTTTCTCGGTGATTGAGCTGCTCATCAAGGATCTGGCCAAGACATACCCACTGCAGGAAGTGGTTGGCCTGCGTGTACTGTCCTCGCTGCCTCTGCTGTTTGGGCTGTTCTGGTACGAACAGCGCCACCAGAAGCCGGTGTACCAAACGTTCTCCCTGCTGCGGCCACAGCGGCCCTGGCTTCATGTGTTGCGCTGCGTGCTGGCTGCGGTATCGATGTCGTGCATTTTTTACGCGGTCGCAAACATTCCGTTGGGTACTGCAGCCGCACTCACCTCCACATCGCCGCTGTTCTTGCTGGCGGTCTCGCCGTGGCTGCTGGGCGAATCGGTATCTTGGTATCGCTGGCTGGGTGTGTTCATCGGATTCGTTGGGGTGTGTCTGATCGCGAGCCCATCGTCGGTGGGTTCCTGGATGGGCATGGTCAGTGCGCTGCTGGGGGCGGCCACCAGCGCAGGAGTCGCGGTCTGCCTGCGCAAGCTGGCGAGCCGCGAAAGCGCAGCCTACACATCGCTGATCAACGCCATAGGCCTGAGCTTGCTGGCCGTGGTTGCCATGCTGGTGCTGGGCGCATTGCCGCTTCGGGCGCAGGACTGGCCTGCCGTCGGCCTGCTGGGTCTGCTCGGTGCGACAGGTCACTTCATCATCACCTGGTCGTACCGCCACGCGGCAGCCAGTGTGCTGGCACCACTGGGCTTTACCGCCAGCCTCTGGGCCACATGGTTCGGCTACTGGTTGTGGGATGAGGTTCCGCAGGCATTGACCGTTCTGGGCATGGCGGCCATCATGGGTGGGGGCTTCCTCGCCACCCGACGCTGACACGACAATTGCCGATCCGACCAGCAGCACAGAATCAGCATGTCTATCCATCAACTGGCCCAGGACCTGGGCCTGTCCATCTCAACGGTGTCTCGCGCACTCAACGGCTACACAGACGTTGCAACGCAGACCCGCGAACGCGTCATGCAGCGGGCCGCCGAGCTGGGCTACAAAGCGCACGCAGGCGCTAGAAGCCTGAAGTCGGGCAAATCACATTCCGTCGGCGTGATCCTGCCCACCGACGGGCAAAGCGGCCAGTTCATCAGTGGCCTTTATTCCCAATTGCTCGGTGGTATTGCCGCAGCGATTGACGGTGCAGATTACAGCCTGTTTGCCACCACCCAACTCAACGCGTCCATCGACAGCGAACTGCGCCATTACGAATCGCTCATACGCAGCCGCTGGGTTGACGCCTATGTCGTCGTGAGAACACTGATTCACGATCCCCGGGTGAGGTTGCTGCAGGAACGGGGCATTCCGTTTGTCACCTATGGCCGCAGCCAGCTCGCCCAAGATCACCCCTGGGTTGATACCGACAACGAAGGGGCGTTCCTGATTTCTGCTCAACGGCTGATTGACCTGGGTCATCGCAAGATTGCTCTGCTCAACGGCACGCAGGGCTACACCTTTGCCGCGCTGCGGCAGTCCGGGTACCAACGGGCCATGCGCGATAACGGCATCAACGTTCGCCCGGAGTGGATCGTCCACGGCGGCTTGACCGAGGCAGCGGGACACAGCTTGGCGCTGCAGGTCTTGCAGCTGCCCAAAGACGAGCGCCCGACCGCGCTTCTGTGCGCCACCGATGCCATGGCCATTGGCGCCATTGCGGCCTGTCGACAGATGGGACTGCAAGTGGGCAGCGAAATTTCCATCATTGGCTACGGAGACAGTGAGGCGGCTCGCTACTGCGAACCGGCACTGACCACGGTCGGCCACCAGATTTTTGAGAACGGCCGCCACATCGGCCAGCTCCTGCTGGAGCTGCTGGGCAACCAGCCGCTGACGCGCACCCATTACCTTGAACCCGTGGTCGTTGTACCCAGAGCATCTGACGGCCCCTGCCCCACCGCCTAATCCCATGAACGTCACCGAGCACACACCCGATTTCAGCAGCCCCCAGTTTCTGACCGGGCACATCGACTCCATCTTGCGGTTCTATGAACCGAATGCGTTCGACCCACAGGGCGGTTTTTTTCATTACTACCTGGACGACGGCACGGTCTACAACCGGACCCACCGGCATCTTGTGAGTGCCACGCGATTCGTCTTCAACTGGGCCATGGCGTACCAGCACACAAAACGCCCGCAATACCTCGCCTGGGCCAGGCACGCACTGCAGCATCTTGAAACCTTCCGGCTCCCCAACGGGCTTTACGCGTGGACGGTCAATCACGGTCAGATTGAAGACCGCAGCATCATGGCCTACGGGCAGGCTTTTGTCCTGCTCGCGCGCAGTCATGCCCATCGCGTGGGACTGTGCAGCAAAGAGGACGTAGCCCAGGCCTTCGACCAGATGGGTGACGCGTTCTACAGTGCCCAAGACCAGGCCTATGCCGACGAAATCACACCCGATGGAAGGCTGATTGACTATCGAGGCCAGAACGCCAACATGCACATGTGCGAGGCCTGTCTGGCCGCCTACGCCTTCACAGGCGATACCCGTTATCTGGACCGCGCCGAAAGCCTGATCGAGCGCTTCGCCTTTGATTTGGCCGAAACCGCCGGCGGGCTGGTCTGGGAGCACTACCGGCAGGACTGGACTGTGGACTGGGACTACAACAAGGACAACCCTGGCAACATTTTCAAACCCTGGGGGTTTCAGACCGGTCACCAAACCGAATGGGCCAAGCTGCTGCTGATTGCGCACCAGTACCGCCCCGACAACCGCTGGGTTGACCGAGCAGCCAAGCTGCAACGGACGGCATACCTGCACGGCTGGGACCCGGTCAACGGCGGACTCATCTATGGTTTTGCACCCGACCACCAACCCTGCGACACCGACAAGTACTTCTGGGTTCAGGCCGAATCTCTGGCCAGCGCCTGGCGCCTGTGGCAAGTAACCGGTGATGACGCCTTCTTGCAGCAGTACCGCGACACCTGGGCATGGAGCTGGAAGCACCTCGTGGACCACGAACACGGTGCCTGGTTCCGCATCGTTTCGGCCGAGGGCAGAAAACTGGAAAACACCAAATCGCCCGCTGGAAAGGTGGATTACCACACCATGGGGGCCTGCTGGGACGTGTTGGATACCATGCCGATTCCGGGCAACATCACCACGTAGGACGTTTTGTTACAACACCAGATGGTGATCCGCGGCATTTGAGCGCACACTGATGAGATATTCCGTTGGCGTGAAAGGACTGCCATGAACAACCGTTTCTTTAGATCGTGCAAAGCGATGGCAATCATCGCTCTGCTGACCAGCCTCAACACCGTCTCGGCCCAGACGAGCGAGCCAGACAGCGCCACGCCCAACAGCAGCAAATTCACCAGCGTCATCGCCGAAAAAGGCAGCGTCACAACCGCCGAGGTGCAGGACAAGCGCGATGCCGGCTGGGGTTGGGGCGCCATTGCCAAAGCCTTGGGCTTCAACCTCGGCAGCGCCGTGAGCGCCGCCAATCAGGATCGCAAGGCCGACCGGCAGGACACCACAACCGCAGCGCTGGGCACCGGCAATCGCAGCAACGGCGGAGAAGGCAGCCGGGGCAACGGGAATGGCGGAGGGAGTGGCGGCGGAGGCGGCAATGGCGGCGGCAATGGTGGAGGTGGTGGACGCCGTTGAAGACAGGGCATCGACCGCAATGACTCCGACTGCCTTCGACCACATCGTCATCGGTGCGGGCACCGCCGGCTGCCTGCTGGCGAATCGCCTGAGTGCAGACCCCAACCGACGCGTGCTGCTGCTGGAAGCCGGTCCGCCCGACAACTATCCCTGGATCCACATTCCCGTGGGATACCTGTATTGCATCGGCAACCCGCGCACCGATTGGCTCTACCAGACCGAAGCCGACCCGGGCCTGAACGGCCGCCGCCTGCGCTACCCGCGAGGCCGCACCCTGGGGGGCTGCAGCAGCATCAACGGCATGATTTACATGCGGGGCCAGAGCCGCGATTACGACCAATGGGCCCAACTGACGGGCGACGATGCCTGGCGCTGGTCCAACTGCCTGCCGGACTTCATGGCGCACGAGGATCATTACCGCCTGGACCTCGAGCGCGACGGCCAGAGCGACCCCGCGTTTGCCGCATTGCACGGCCATGGTCGCTCGGGCAGCACCGGCGAATGGCGGGTGGAAAAACAGCGCCTGCGCTGGGACATTCTGGACGCCTTTGCCCAGGCCGCCCAGCAAGCGGGCATCCCCGCGACGGCGGACTTCAACCGCGGCACGAACGAAGGCGTGGGCTACTTCGAAGTCAACCAGAAGGCCGGCTGGCGCTGGAACGCGGCCAAGGCTTTTTTGCGGCCGGTGCGCCATCGGCCCAACCTGACGGTGTGGACCGGCGCGCAAGTCAAACGCCTGACCCTGCAGCGCCAGCCCAACGGCGAATGGCGCTGCACTGGCACCGAAGTGGTGCGCCAAGGCCAGGTGCAACAAGTCACCGCATCGCGTGAAGTGGTGCTCAGCGCGGGCGCGATCGGATCGCCGCAGATTCTTCAATTGTCTGGCCTGGGACCGGGCTCGCTGTTGCAGCAGCATGGCATCACCCCCCTGGTGCACCTGCCTGGTGTCGGCGGCAACCTGCAAGATCATCTGCAAATCCGTGCGGTGTTCAAGGTGCAAGGCGCCAAAACGCTGAACACCCTCGCCAACAGCCTGTGGGGCAAGGCCATGATCGGCCTGGAATACGCGCTCAAGCGTTCCGGCCCCATGAGCATGGCACCGAGCCAGCTGGGTGCGTTCACCCGAAGCAGCCCGGAACACGCCTGGCCCAACCTCGAATACCACGTGCAACCGCTGAGCCTGGACGCCTTCGGCGAACCGCTGCACACCTTTGCGGCTTTCACCGCCAGCGTGTGCAACCTCAACCCCAGCAGCAGGGGCACGGTGCAAATTCGCAGTGCCCGGTTCGAGGACGCCCCCGCCATTGCGCCGCACTACCTCTCCACCGAAGACGACCGCCACATTGCCGCGCAAAGCCTGCGGCTGACGCGGCACATCGTGGCTCAACCCGCTCTGGCCCACTATCGGCCCGAAGAATTCAAGCCAGGCCCCCAGTACCAGAGCGACGCGGAGCTGGCGCAACTGGCCGGCGACATCGCCACCACCATCTTCCACCCGGTGGGGACCACCGCCATGGGCCGCGATGACGACCCCAACGCGGTGCTGGACAGCCACTTCAGGGTCCGCGACCCGGCAGGCGGTCCGCTAGGGCGGGTTCAGGGCCTGCGCGTGGTAGACGCCGGCGCCATGCCCTCCATCACCAGCGGCAACACCAACAGCCCCACTTTGATGATGGCCGAAAAAGCGGCGCGCTGGATACTCAACGAAGCCCGGGTAAATCCCTATGCCCTGTAATAGTGCACGTAACTACAATGCACACACTCGCAGCGACCCAAGGGTCGCTATTTTGCGAGAGGACCGAGGAGACACCCCAAAACCCGAACAACACATACCAGCGTCCTCCAGAGATGCAAATTCCATCGCCGGCTCATGCCGGCGATTTTTTTTGCACGGCCGGCAGGTAGGCTGTCTCAGGCACGCGTATCAAGCAGGCGGCCCAGCGTTTCGTCCGCGGTTTTCAGCATCTGCACGTTGGCCTTGAAGGCATAGGTGGCGGATTTTTGCGCCACCATGTCTGCAGCCAGATCGCTGCCGGGCTCCGGCATTTTTTCCATACGCCCCTGCACACCACCTTGTGCTTGCGGCTGCGCACGCACCACATCACGCCTAAAACCCTCGGTTTGCGCGTTCGCGATGTTGTTGGCCGCCGCGTTCAAGCGCATTTGTGCGGTTTGCAAACCGGACAGGGCGGTACTGGCAACACTGTTCATGGTGGGGCGTCCAAACGGATTTTCCGTAGTCTAAACCGGTCCGCGTGCAAAATGTGGTGTCAACCCACAAAGCCTTCAACGTGACACAGCACATCCAAGACGAACTGGACAACGCGCAACGCCGAGGTGCCGTCCGCGATATCGTCATCCCACCTTGCCCGGAACTGCTGCGCCAGTTGCAGGAAGCCACCGCCCACGGCGAACCCGACCTGACCGCCATCGATCGCATCGCCAGTGCCGACGTGGCCATGGCTGCAGCCCTGATTCGCCAGGCCAACAGCGCCCTGTACGCGCTGACCCAGCCGGTGCACACCGTGGGCCAGGCGCTGACGGTGATGGGAGTGCGCACCTCGGTTCAGCTGCTCACGGGTTTCCTGAGCCGTCAGGCCCTCAACGTCCAGTCACCACTGCTGGCGCACTTTTGGGAAACCTCCACCCGCCGGGCGCTCGCCTGCGAGCACATTGGTCACCAGTTGTACGGCATGGACCCTGGGCTGGCCTACAGTTTTGGGCTGTTCTGCCATGTCGGCATGCCCGTGATGCTGCGCGGCGTCAAGGGCTATGGAAGCACCATCACCGAAGCACTGGCGCGCAAAGACCGCACCTTCACCCAGACCGAGAACGCCAACCACCGGACGGACCACGCCGTGGTGGGCGCCATCGTGGCGCGCACCTGGCGCCTGCCCGATGCGGTAGCAATGGCCATCCGACTGCATCACGACTTCACCAGCCTGGACGACGCGCGCATCACCGACAACGTGCGGCACCTTGTCGCGATGGGCTTGATGGCCGAGCGCTTGGTGCAACTGCACGAAGCGGTCAACGATCCGGCCGACTGGGCCCGGCACGGTACCGCCTGCCTGGCCCACCTGCAGGTGGGTGAGGCGGAACTCGAGCATTGGGTGGACGAACTGCACCCGGTGTTCGAGGCCGTCAACCTGGCCTGAACTGGCGCCGCGTCAGAGCGGGTGTTCGGTGTAGAAACGCCCGCCGTGGTAGAGCAGCGGCGCGACGTCAGTGCGGTGGCTGCAACGCTCCACCTCACCCACGAAGATGACGTGGTCGCCCTCGGCATACTGGCTGCGATTGAAGCACTCAAACACCGCCACCGCACCTTCCAGCAACGGGGCGCCACTGGCTCCAAGCTGGTAAGGCACCCCTTCCCAGCGGTCCACGCCACGGGTGGCAAAGCGCTGCGCCAGCTCGCGCTGGTGCGCCCCCAGCACGTGAATGGCGTAATGGCTGCCCGAATGGAACACCGGCAACGACTGTGACTGCTGCGAAAGGCTCCACAACACCAGTGGTGGCGCCAGCGACACCGAATTGAACGAGTTGGCGGTCAGTCCCACCAACGTGCCATCGTCGGCCCGGGCGGTCACAATGGTCACCCCCGTGGCAAAACGCCCGAGCGCCGCGCGAAAGGCATCGCGGTCGGGAGCGACCAGAGCGGAAGTTAAAACAGGCATTGAGACGATGGTAGCGGCTTGTGGGCGAAGCCTGATTATGGCCTTGCCGCTCCGCGGCCGCCGACATTGCCGCAATGGCCCGAAAATTGCCGGGTTGACCGGAGAATTTGCGCTATCATATTTTTTGTCTATAACTTGTCCCCAAGAGTACTATCCATGAACCAGCACCGACGCCTGTTGCTGGGCAGCTTGCTGAGTCTCCCTGCGGTCGCCGCCTGGGGCCAAGCGTCATTGGCTCAACCAGCAGGCCCTGTAGTGGTGACCGTTGCAGGCGCCATCCGGAACACCAACCGCGACAAAACCGCCGTGTTCGATCTGGACATGCTGGAAGCGTTGCCACAACGCACGGTGCGAACCGCCACACCCTGGCACAGCGGCGTGGTGGCTTTTTCCGGACCCACAGGCGTGGGGTTCCTTGATGCGGTGGGCGTCACAGGCCAGACTCTGGTGATCAGCGCCTTGAACGACTACAAAGTGCGTGTGCCGGTGCAAGACTTGCGACAACACGGTGTGGTGCTGGCAACCCGGCTCAATGGCGAACGCATGCGCGTGCGTGACAAAGGGCCGTTGTTCCTGATCTATCCGTTTGACGATAACCCGGCGCTGAAAAGCGAGGTGTACTTCAACCGCTCGATCTGGCAGATCAAATCCATCCTAGTGGAGTGATGGACTTGACCCCGCCTGCGCCCAACGCTGACGAGTCAGTCTCGCGCGCAGTGCTCAAACGCCCGGGCAAATGGTTCCGGCTGGCGTTTGTGGTTTTGCCCATCACCGCAGCGGCCCTGATCATCGGTTGCCTCTACCTGCTCACACTGCTGCAGCAGAAATCCGACGAAGTGGCCACCGCTGCACAGGACAGCGGCATGTGGGTGGTTTACCAGCTGGAGCGGGAGAACAGCCGCTTTATTCGCACACTAGAGCACCACGTTGACGGCAAGCCACTCCTGCCTGGCAACCCTGCGCCCGAATGGAGCGAAGTCGAAACGCGGTTTGAAATCCTGTACAGCCGGCTGACCAGCCTGCAGGGAACGAGCCTGAGCAAGATGGTGTCGGAATACGACATCGTGCGCCAGCACCGCAGCGAGGTGACGAACCTGATCCATCAGATGGACGGCATCATGCAGCGTGGCTCCACCGACGCGCTGGCCCGGTTGAGCGAGCTTCAGCTGTTGTCAGAGTCTGTACGACAGATTTCCGAAAAAATGCTGCTGGATTTGGTGGACTTTCGTGGGATGAGCAGCGCCCAGCAGCGCAGCGAGAGTTTGTCCGTCTACCGGCAACTCGCGATCCTGATCGTCGTGCTGAGCCTGGCGGTGGTGCTGTTTGTGACGCTGCTGTTGCGACAGATGCAGTCGGTGCGCAAGGCTTTTGTCCAACTGGACGCGCTGAGCTCAGAACTGCGCGATGCGGCTCAAAAGGCAGAAGGCGCATCCCGCAGCAAGAGCCAGTTCCTGGCCAACATGAGCCACGAAATCCGCACCCCCATGAACGCCATCATGGGCATGCTGAAGTTGCTCAAGAGCACCGGTTTGCAGTCCCGGCAGGCCGACTATGCCGACAAGACCGAGGAGGCGGCGCGTTCGCTGCTGGGCATCCTCAACGACATCCTGGATTTCTCCAAGGTGGAAGCGGGGAAGCTGGTGCTCGACCCGCAGCCCATGGCGTTGGACCAAATGCTGCGAGAGCTGGCCCACATCATGGTGAACAACCTCGGACACAAGCGGATCGAGCTGCTGTTCGACCTGGATCCGCAACTGCCCAAAGTCATCGTGGGCGACGCGCTTCGGCTCAAACAGGTGCTGATCAACCTGGCCGGCAACGCCATCAAGTTCACCCTGGAAGGCGAGGTTCGGCTGCGGGTCAAGGTGCTTCACGACGACGCCAACGCGCATCAGGCGCGCCTGCGGTTCGAGGTGTGCGACACCGGCATCGGCATGACGCCCGCGCAGCAAACCCAGGTGTTTGAAGGCTTTTCACAGGCCGACGCCTCCACCGCACGGCGCTTTGGTGGCACCGGTCTGGGTCTGTCGATCAGCCGGCGTCTGGTCGAAATGATGGGTGGTCAACTGCTGCTCAGCAGCGAGCTGGGGGTGGGTAGCTGTTTCCATTTCGAGCTGCCGTTCGAGCTGCCACCGGCCGACACTCCCACACGGCAAGACGAGTACCCCAGCCTGAATGCGCTGCACACCCTGATCATTGAACCCCATGCCGCGACCCGGGCAGTGCTGGTGCGCATGGTGGAAGACTTGGGCTGGTCTGCCGCGACTGCGCCAGACGCCGAAACCGGTTTGCGCCTGGCGACCGAAGCACAGCAACGCAACCAGCCTTTTGACGTCACGCTGGTGGATTGGCTGCAACCCGGGCTGGACGGCTGGGCCGCCGCCGAACGGCTGCGTCAGTTGTACGTCCCCATGGTGGTGATGATCACGGCCAACCCGCAAGGCATGCTGGAAGGTCGCAGCGAAGCGGAGGTCGCCCGTGTGGGGGCGTTCCTGATCAAGCCCTTCACGCGCAGCATGGTGTTTGACGCGGTGATGGCCCAGCGCCTGCCCGCCACCGCCCTGCGCAGCGAGAGCACTGAACGTCAAACCCGGCCCCTGCAAGGCCTGCGCCTGCTGGTCGTGGAGGACAACCCCGTCAACCAACTGGTGGCCAATGAACTGCTCACCGGCGCTGGTGCCCGGGTCAGCCTGGCCCACGATGGGCGCGAGGGCGTGAACATGGTGCGCAACGCCTTGGAGCCGTTTGACCTGGTGCTGATGGACATGCAGATGCCCGTGATGGACGGGCTGCAGGCGACCCGCAAGTTGCGGGAAGACTCCCGCTTCGCCAAGCTGCCTATCGTGGCCATGACGGCCAACGCCATGGCCAACGACCGGGAGGATTGCCTGGAAGCTGGCATGAACGATCACGTCGGCAAGCCATTCGACCTCGACCAGTTGATCGCACTGATCCAGCGTCACTGCCAGCATCGGCTG
>JACCDV011195763.1_pt1 | contig 17073 bp, 16 predicted proteins | sample 7446131 | NCBI WGS metagenome assembly JACCDV01 (sample SAMN15323448, study PRJNA562643) | freshwater metagenome | isolation source: river surface water | place: USA:Blue River Watershed | collected 2017-08-17 | reverse complement strand
GAACAACGAAAGCGACCTCGGGAAGCGCAAGTTCGACACCGAGTACAACAACTCCAACATCGCCGAGGCCGAAAAGAAGAAGGTGTTCGACCACCTCAACATCAAGGACCAGGAACACCAAATCCAAATCGAAAAACTACTCTCAGAGGTACTCCCTTCCTTACCCAGATCACCCGCCTTCAAAATGAAGCCGTGGAGGCCGACAACCTCAAGAAGATTGAAATGCACAGACTCAAAAACCAGTATGAGAGCTAGTCCATCGCACAGATACAGAACCTGAGAAGGTCCCAGAACGGCAACTCAGAAATCCAAGAACTCAACATCAGGAAGCTCAAGGACATCATCGAGGAGAAGAACTTCTAAATTTAAAATCTCAACAGGCAACTGCGCCTCAAAAACGAAGAGCTGAAGGCAGAAGTAAGCATCATATGACTTAGTCCAACTACAGCAAGAACGAACTCAAGAAACTAGAGGAGCAGAAGGCCCACGAGCTCGACCTCGTCAAGACTTAGTACGAAAACGTCAAGAACAACCTCGTCAGGCAGCACAAGAAAAACGAAGACTAACTCAAAAACCTACATGAGGCCAAGGTCAAGAGACTCACCTACGAAATCGAAGAGAAGAAGCATTAGATTGAGGAAGGCCAGAACAAGCTTAAGCGAAGCGGCAAGGAAGGCGAGGCTGAAATCGCTAGGCTCATCAATGAGAATGGCAACCTTAGGAATGAGCTCAAAGAAAACGACAACAGAAACAGGACGCGCATTGAATAGCTGACTTCCTACTACGACAGCCAGTTCAGTAAGGAGAGGGAGACCAACCTACAGCGATAGGGCAACCTGAGGAGTTACTACGAGAATGAGATTTCTATTTTGCAGCACGTGATTGCAGCAAAGGAGGAAGAGATTGTTCGTATTCTCTAGATCAACAAGGAGCTCAAGCGCAACGAGGAGGTGAGGCTGCAGCAGATCAAGGAAAACAACTATGAGCTTAAGCACAAAATCGAAGACATCATCAAGCACTATGAAAGATAGGTCGAACTCTCCAAAATCAAAATCTCACAACTCTATGAGGCAGACCTTGAAAGCTTAAGAGCAAAACTACAAACCAGCTACTCCAACCACACTAGGGAAGCAGACAACCTCAGAGACCTCCTCAAGGAGACAAGAGAAAGCTTGGCTAACGAGGTTCAGGCAAGAATCGACTTGAGGAGATAATATGAGCTTCGATTGACTGAGTTCACTGTATCCAACGACAACGTGCAGAAAGAACTCAAGTCAGTGATTGCCCAGAGAGACAAAGAAATCGAAGGACATGCCTCCAAGGCTTCTCTCACCCACATCTCCCACAACCAACTCCTCCAAGCTCGCAATCTGGACATGAAGCAAATCATGAACTAAAAGCGCACTTTGTAAGGACAGATAAAGACGAAGAACTAGGAGATAAAATCGCTGAACCTGAAGGTGCAACAGATGCTGGGACTGCACAAGAGAGACATGTAGAAGTTGTAGGATGAGAATAATAAGCTGAAGGAAGAGCACAACAGCTGGCTTAATAGGCAGCAGCAATAAACAAACGATTGGCAGGAGGAAAGAGACAGCTTGAACGCCAAAATCGATGATCTCAACAAGAAGATTAACGCTCTTAAGAAAGCACACCACGAGAAGGAGCAATAGCTTACTAACTCCAACAACCAGAAAGGCATCGAAATCGCAAGACTCGAAGGATTGACCGAATAGCTCAGAAATAAGATCCAGACCCTGGGATCTAAGAATCAAGTGGAGGTCGAGAATGTGGAGAAGACCATGCTGGAGACACGCACACTCATGAACACTGAGAAGGATAAGTTCTTTGATACTGTCAACAAGGAGAAAGCCCTCATCACCAAGGAGGCCCAAAGAATCAGGCAAGAGCTCGAAGACCAACTAGCAGATCTCCGCAAGGAGAACGATATCCTCCAAGACAATTACCGGAAGGCCTTGATCAGGGAGGAGGAGCTGAGGCAAGACGTGCGGGGACTCACTGACTCAGTGAACCACCGGGGCGAGTTGTAGGAGAAGGTGATTAACATTGGGCTGTCGAACAACTACTTCAAGAACGTGGCTTAAATTTTCAAGAGGGAGGTGAGCGCATGAGTGATTTTGATTGATCTCTAAATGATGCATAAGTATGAACTATCAAAGAAGCTCGTACTTCTTGAAGTCCTCCATTAGGTTGTACTCCTACAGCAAGTACTCCCGCACGTCTTTGCACTTCCGGCACTACTCAATCTATAGGATTGTCTCGTCTAAATCCTAGTACCTCATCGAGTTGTCAGCCTTAAACTCGGACACGCACAGTCCATTCTCAGGTTGTAGCCAAAAACTCATAGGCTTACTATCGATGTAAATCACCCTACTGAGGTCTCTTCCCAGCAAATTCAAGTCCTTCACGAATTCGTCAATTTAAGACTACTCCTCAAGTACGCGATCACAGTGTTCCTGAGTGATGATATGTTTGATCTTCTTGGTGGGGTCGATCAAGCTCATGACAAGTTCGACATAGCTCTTGACTCCTGCTGAGAAGATGACTGGTTCACACTACTCGCTGAGGTAGGCTAGGAAGTTATCGAGGTTTTTTCGTTTATAGATGTTGAGCAGGCATTCGTAGTCTTAGAACCAAAGATGGAAATCTTCCTTACGCCTTGGAGCCATCAGGTACCCCTCCTCATCGGGAGTGAAGGTGAAGGCCAGCACATCGTCTAGCTACAACACCACTGTAATTTTGGACGGGTCTTTGGGAGGTGGTAGCAGTTTGGCTTTGTGTTTATTGGCTTAGAGGATGGGTTCGACTAAATAGCGCTTATTTCTAGGTTTTTATATTTTGGGAGGACTCTATTGGGGTGGCTTTTTATTGGAATTAAAGAAGGCTCTGCACACCTGGGAGACCAACCCTTTTTTGATCATAACTTAATTTATAAACATCCAACAGAATTATAGCAGCCAAATTAATCAACCAAAATCCTCAATACTGTTGGTGCGATGGAATAACTGCTCTATGGTGATTAAGGCAGAATGATTTGATGTTTCCTCAATATAAATATATTAATATCAACTTATGCCCACCGAATTGAGAAACATAAAGGGAGGAGGTCTTCACTACGTGGCGTAAATCAACTGTTATTCAGCGATTTCGAGTCGACTGAGACCAAGCTGTTCCGCGCTGGTCTGAAGCACTACACTGCGAACCACGAGCGACTGATAAAGGGGTCAAGAGTTTCACCCAACCAGGGGTATCATGATCATATCGACTACGAGAGAGTACAGGATGGGATATTTAGGGATGCATAATCCACTCTCGATCACCCTCCAACCAACAGTTCAACTTCCACTACATGTACGGAGGAGTCAAGAAGTTCTTTGTTGACCGATGGCTCGTCGGAAACACCTACCGCAACGGATTCAGAGTCATGTGGTTCCCTGGCTTCCTCTACTTCATACGTAAACCCACCATCACTCAGTCGGATGCTACGGAATGAGACTGTACGACAACGCCGCCCACGACTTCTTCTACTTCTCAGACTGATTGTCGAAATAAGATCATAAATTCATCACCATTCACTCCAAGGGCCTGACGAAATTGTCGTTTTAGAAGTATCCCTACAGCTAAATTTAAGAGTTTGCATAAATGCCTTTCCCATTCATTTTGTCAGCAAGCCACTCTCCTTTGTAGTAGCTCTGGTCAGTCCAAGTGTAGGCTCCTTACCCTTGCCGGTTTCCGTTCTAGAACTATCCTTCGTAGATATCTCCATTGGCGAATATATAAAGTCCTAAGTAAACTCATATGTACCTGACCCATTCTTCTTGCCGCCTTCCCACTCTCCTTCGTACTTGTCGCCTGTGGCCATCTCAAGCTTACCATGTCCTTCCTTTAGGTCACGCTTCCACTCACCGTCATAAACATCCCCATTAGAGTATTCATAAATCCCATGGTCTGACCTTTCTCCATTCTTCCAAGTACCTTCGTATCTATCACCATTTGCATAATCAATGACTCCATATCCATGCTTTTTATCGTTGAGCCATTCGCCCTTATACTTGCCTCCTGATTGATAGTGATAGATTCCCTTCCCGTGTTTCTTGCCGTTCAAGAAATTCCCTTAGTATTTATCTTTGTTTGAATAGATGATCTCCCCTTTGTTAGAAGCTTTGTCATCAATCCACTATCCATCATAGACAGCCCCGCTCGAATACTCAAGCACACCGTGGCCATTCTTTTTATTTTTGACCCAATCGCCAATATACTTATCGCCATTCTTGTAGTAGTAGGCTCCTTTGCCGTGCTTTTACCCATTCAACCAGTTTCCTTCATATTTTTAGCCGTTGGGATATGTGTAAATGCCGAACCCATTTTTTCTATCTTTGTGCCACTCCCCGTCGTAGATGGCTCCGCTTTTGTAATGGTAGATTCCCCTTCCGTGTTTTTTGCCGTCGAGGAACTTGCCTTGATACTTTTCGGCAGTGCTATAGATGTAGAATCCTTCGGCGTTGAATTTATCCTACTTCCAATTGCCCATGTACACATCCTTATTTGGGAAGGAGTATATGCCCTTTCCACATCTGCAATCCTGGTACTGCCCAATGTACTCTCCCCCATCAGGGTATGTCACTTTTTGGTATTCTGGGCGTAGGCTGCCTAAGTTATCGAAAAATTGGGCTAAAAATTATTATCGAATGCTGTTGAAAGATTGAGGAGAGTCCAACTTGGAGGCGTGGGAGTTGGCCCGATGGTGGGGATGAAATGATGCTACCTTCATTATTAAATTCAATATTTAACAGTCACTTATATATTAATATGGCTTGAATCTAAATTATTGATTTAAAAAAATCGATCAATCATCTATTAGTATGATAAATATTTGAATAGTTCACCTCATTATAAATTTTCTCTCCTCATTAACAAAAAGTTGATTAATTTATTCAGATCGTTAATAAAGTTGGATTAGTTGATTTAATGTTCCTGCAAACTCAATTAAATTAGGCAGAAAATTTTATTGAAAATGTCACCAATTTGTTATTTTTATCACTAACTTTATAACTATAGCTGCAAACAAAAAGCCAACAAACAATAAATAATTCATTAATCATTAGCAAGTCAACATATTATTAACAGTTGGTATATAGTTTGGATTGTTTGAATGTTTACTCATTTATTTATAGACTCCCTCAACGCACTACTCTCACAGTTCGAAACCAATACCTTCCATATCCTTACCACTCCCCAAGCCAAACTCTCTGATAAAATGGAGACTTTTACCATGGAAATGCTCGCCTTCAAAGGTGAACTCTACAGCTAAATCTGCAAGTTGATAAAATCCTGGGGGAAGTAGAATGGGAGTACAAAGGGCGAGAAATAAAGCATTAGTAAGCTGAATAGCGAAATAGAAGGTAACAAGTAAAAGCTTTATCGGTACAGATTGCATGCAATCCTTAAAAGGAAGGCAATCAAAAAGCAAAGGCAATCAATCCTCGCAGTGTAGTCTACTTTATCTCCAACAAGGGAGCTGTAACAGTTGTAAAAGAGTATTCTTTTGATTGAAAAGGATTTAGGAATCGAGAACGAAGGAGACTAAAACTAGAAACTAGGAATCACCAAAATCATTAACAAAAGCTTATCCTTAGGATTGGACTCAACTCCCATCAGCAAAATAGTAACAAACCAGTCGCTGATAAGCAATTCAGAGTCTTCTTATATGGATAAAACTGACAGAAGCATTGAGTTTGAGCTTAACTAATCAAGGACTAAATAGAACTAGGAAGCAAACCGATCTTCAATAGATCAAGAGGGGAAGAGTTTGCTGATGATAAAGAAGGTGATTGCCAAAAAGAAGAAAGTGGTGGTGAGTAAGGTTGAAGGGCGTGAGGGGTTGCTTGGGAATTTATTGTAGGAAACGTACAATCAATTGGGCAAAAAATGATATTTTTGGCTTAGTGATGTTTCAGCATTATAAATTTATTTAGTGTGAATGTTTGAGGGAAGGGAAAGACAAAACTCAGCCTATCGGTCAGTTCGCTACAGTACCATTCGCAAATAGTCCTTTACTGCTGACGTCGACAGGATGAGCCTTAACCGCATCAAGAAGAAGCCCCAACTCGAATCCACATTCTACAATACTCGCACAATATAACTAATGCCTCGCACCAGCGATCACTTTAACAACCCCGAACGAACCACCTATCTCCAATCCTTCCACTCCATGCTCGCCTCCTAAAAAAGAGTGAAGGATTGTGAGGAAGATTAATTCAAGCCCTGCCAATTAAACATCAAATTCAGCAACTTCGACAATAATTTTGTGAAGGAAGATGGCACTGAGTTTACATTGCTAGATCCTTTCAATCGCCCCTACTCTTATCTTACAGTAACCTAACACTTATTCAGAAGGAGCTCACCAAGAATGAGAAAGAGCTAAAGGGCCAGCAATAGGATTTAAAGCTACTGAGGTCGCAGCTTGCCATCCTAAGGCACAACGTTTTTTCAAGTCTAAAGGCCACTGAAGAGGAGGGGCAAATGCAGATGCAAAGACTGAGAAACGCTTTGAAGAAGAATGAGATTGGAGAGCAGTAGCGGAAGATGAGGGTGCGAAGATAGATAACAACTCTGTACTAACAGCACGACAATAATAATAGGCTTGGCTAGGAGATATTGTAGCGTGCAAAAGGAATGCAAATAGACATTTTCGACTGTGAGCCTTTTGAATTGTAAGTAAGTGGTCCCATCTCAACCCAATGATCATAATATTTTTGCAGTCCCATTCCCTTACAAAATTAGCTATATTATTAAAAAATTATCATTCAATAATAGTCCCTTGAGACTTAACTAGAAACAACTCTCAAAATTTTTATGAAAGCTATTTTTTCAGGATAAATGGAGAAAAAATTGTTTTCAATGCCTACAAATCCATTAAATTTCATGCTTTTCTCTTTAGAGTAAGTGGCTAGAGTCCTATCTCAACCTTCGGATCATAATATCGATATTTACCATATTTTGTTTGACTTAAATTTCTTTGAGCTCAGTTAAAGTATTATTTAAATGGATAAGAAACCGATTGGGTATCAGCCGGGCAAGCCCTCCATCCTGGATGTTAAGATACACAAAACTAATAAATACGACCACGTGGAATCCAAGCTGGCTGGCAAGATCGGCACCACAGTCAAGGACGTTGAATTCATCAGTACTGATCTATCCATTCAGGTAATAAGTAGGCCTCCAAGAAGAAGGGAGAGCTCTTCAGGAGAATAAAGCCCTCCACCCTTTGGAAACTAATCAACCAATAGGAGAAAACTTAGTCCATCTACAACTGGAATAAGCCAGAAGATGATGCGAGAAGTCAAACTTCCAATTTGACATCTGTTACCATAAAGACCTAACAACTGCCTGTAGGAGTGGAGACTGATTTCTTGCTTATTGACCTACGAGACCCCGAGGAATACGAGCAGTTCCATATTCGCTAAGCTCTCAACTTCCCAGGGGTGAGGATCAAGACTGACAAATTCATCCCTCAGCTCTACGCCTACAAGAACAAGGAGAACAAGATCATAGTGCTGTACCACTTTGACGAGAAGAAAGGCATCGACTATATCACGCAACTATTCGAGAAGGGCTTCGATAACTTGTTCCTTCTCAATACGGGCATTGAGGGCTTCGGCCAGGAAATCCCAGAAGGGCTGGAGGGGAAGAGTGTGCCTGCTTTCGAGAAGAAGGAGGAGGTGAAGAAGTTCAAGAAGACCAGGATTGATTGACAATAGTCTCATTCAATAATTAATCAAATCTTAATCGTCTTTGATAGGTGTTGGCTGTATTTCTACAATTCGCTTAAAGCCTCATCTATCTCCTTTGCCCCCATCTTCCTGAGGTCTACTGTTCGCTCAACCCCGTAGCTGAAGGTGGCCACTGCAGTCGGGTTTGAATTCTCGCACTAACGCACAATAATTCTGGCTTGGCTTTATCGAATGGCTTAGTAGTTATTGGCGATGTATTTCCTTGGTATTTGGAGTGTTACCTGAGGGCCTCAGAGTGGTTGCTAGACTGGCAGAGTATGAATCTGAGCTATTTAACTCCCTTGAGTAGTCGCAAAGCCATGCAATATTATATTTATACAAAGCAGGTACGATAATAAGGGAAGGAGGATCACTGTTGGCGGTAGTTCTTCATCATAGAGTTCACCATCTTTTGCCTCTTCTCCTTCAGGTTCTTCCTCTTGTTCTATCTTTATTTCTCTTTACGCTTCTTGTCTAAGGCTGATAGTAACAACTTTCTCTCCTCTCCTTCCTCCACTTCTGCCACTCTTGGGTTGGGATCTACGTTTGCCCACTTTATGGTGAGGATCTAGTTGCCATCTAAGGCTTGGTTGGTCATGGCTTATTTGGCGAACTCAGCCATGCACCTATGGGCGTATTTGATGAAGGCATATCCCTTATGAGGCAATATGTTTATGTCTTCTAAATCGCCCCAGAGAGTGAAATGCCTAAGCAGTATCTAATAGAGTTGGGTGACTCCATTCTAGTTACTTGGCAATCTATAGTCACTCACATATAGCGCCTTGGTTTATTTGGAAAATGAGCCTACTCCCTTCATGTCTTCTCTAAAACTACTGAATCGAGCCCGCCCGAATATATCCTTGGTCTGATCGATTGATTCGCAATCCTCAATGGATGGCACTTTGTGGAGATATTTGCAGTTGACTCCATTGGAGCAGCATCCTCTGGCGAAGAAGAGGCAATAGAAGGCTCCTCCTTTTTCGTTGAATAGGTCTGCAGCGGTGTATCCCACATCTAGTTCTGGGTTGCACTTGGTGAGTGCGGCTTCTTTGTCCTTTTCGTCTTTGGAGCAGATGTACTTGCTGAACCAGAAGTTATACTCCTCATCGCCCTCCTTGTAGGTGTAATTGTTGGCCAGACTTGTCTAAACCTGCTTGCGGGCTGGTCTTTCCATGGTTTCGGTGAAGGCGAGGTATTTTTTGTTTTCCTTCTTTACGTACTCTTTTGGAATGTGCTTGTAGATGTTGCACCTGGGGTCAGTGTTGTCCTTAAAGGAAGAAAGATATGTTTGTACTCTGTTGTGGAGTTCCTTAGGCAACACCCATATTGACTAATTGGTCTCAGTGTTGAAGTAATAGTTCTTCTTGCTGTCTTAGTCGAAGAAGATCTGATAAGGACTAATAAGCTCATTAATCTATTTTGTATTCATCTCTTCCCTTATAAATATTATAGTTTAAATGCAGCTCAAAGCTCCACTTATCAATCAGACTATTGAATGCTAAATATTATCAGTCGCTTTCTGGCATAAGCTGCTTTACGTTGTAGGCTGCTCCACTTGTGAAATCCTATACATTGGTGCACTCGCAATAGAAGTAGGGGAAAATTATGATTTCTTCTTCATCGAACTGGCTTAAGTCTTTAGGGACGATCATATAGTCGTGAGGATTATTGTTATCGAGTTCAACGATATAGTGGTACCTTCCGAAGTTGTTCGCTATCTTGCGCTACAGTGAAGTGCTCGTGAACCCTCTCCAAAACACCTTCTTGCCCTTAACCATGGTCTTATCAGGCTTGGGTATTCCTCTATATAGATCTAAGAACCTGCCCTGTTTGGCATTGGCCTTGAGTTTCCTGGCAAATTTTTCCTTATTGTACTGTTAAAGCTGCTTTTTGACGATGCCGATGACGGCTGATATTTTGTCGTACTAGCTCTTCCTGAGGAGCTGGTTCATTTTTTTGTAGGTGTAGTTGCCAGTGTAGAGGTAGACGAAGCATTTGAGGGCAGCGTACTGCTCATCGTCTTTGAACCTCTACTCCACCTTGCTCTTCTCCCTCCCGTCCGCTATTTCCTACAGCATGAACGAAAGGATATTGGTGGCTGCAACGGAATTCTTCTCAATCGCCTCGTTAATCGACTGCACGTATTTCTAATGCTACTTCTTATCAGCAGTGGCATACCGCTCGATTTACGTCACATTCTTGATGGCTTTCTTGTTTTTGCGGAGGGGGAGAAGCACTTCCTCGATCTTGGCTTGGTAGTAGTGGATATGAGGATCTATGGCTATGTTTTCTATGATGTTTCCTTCGCACTCGAGCGGATCCTTGGCGATTCCTTCGGGAGGAGGAATGTGGGAGGCCACTTGGGGCTGATTGGTACATCCCATCGATGTTATATTTTTTATCAGGCATCTCAATTAGCGAAGAATACTCGCATCAGAATACATTAGTCTTTAAGCAGGACATCACTCAATTAAAATAAGATATATTGTTTAATGCCTGTTTATCTTATTGGTGGGTGCAAGAATATTAATTAGATATCAAGTATAAGGTATGAGTTTGCAGAAATAAGAGCTTGAAATATTGTAGCGGACTGAGAAATTTTTCAAGACTGTTGAGGCAGGCGATCTCTCCCTCTACGATATATTCCCTGAGGCTATTGCTATATTCGGCTTCACCAAGGTGGGCAAGACATCCTCTTGCCATATCCTCTCCAACAACTCCCCCCTCAAGGCAGAAAGCCATAATGGTGAACTCATCTACAAGCCAACTTCTCCCAAGTACTCCTCCGCTGTAGTTGGAATCACCACTGAGTCTGAAACTTAGATCCCCAACATCTTTGAGACCAAGTTCAGGGACAAGAATAATGCCTTCAAGTCCATTGTCCTGTTGGACCAGCCTGGCTATGGCGATACATACGGCTTTCACCGTATTTTTTCCAATGGATACTTTCACTACCGAACCTTTTCCAAAACCCCCAAGTTGAAGTTCATCCTCGCCATGAAAAAGGCCCACCTTGCTGACACTGGAGAAAAGTTCAAAAATACCATCCTCAACTTTCTCAATACTTTCACCCGGTACGACCAGATTAAAAAGAACATAATGGAGGCGACTACTTTTCTGATTACTCAGGTGGAGCCCAAGAACACGATTGAGAACATTAAAGGCGTGATAGCTCAGCTTCGAGATGAGTCTGTGAAGTCAATGACAAAGGAGGAGAGAGAGAGGTATCAAGAGTTCATCAACCATATGCTTACTAACAACAAAGTATTCTTAATTGAGAAGCCAGAGCAAGCCGGCATCCAAACCAAATAAACTGACATCCTCAAGCAAATCTATGAGAAAACTACATTCTGGGAAAGGTAGGTGCACCATGGAGTAACTGATATGAGTTAAATCAACTTTTCTTGTGGGGCTTAAATCTTGCAGGCACTCACTTCATACAAATCAAATACTATTTTCAGATTAGATTTCGATCATTTCATGAAGTATACTCAAGATCGCATTAATAAGATACTATTAGCTCATGAATTCTCCCTCAGCAATATTGTGGAAATTCTCAAAAAAGATGCAATCGGACCTCTAAATTCTCACCGGTTCCTAGAAAGTATGGCTCAATTTGTCAATATTTTTTATAAGTTCAATGAATCACTGAAGGTAAAACGGTAAAAGACTGAGGCTAGCTTGTTCACTTCTAACTAGCACAATGAAGCGGCGGAGAATGGGAAGAACTCAGTAATATTGGCGAAGGAGGGAATGCAAGCCGAGAGGGAGTACAAGGAGAAAGAAATGAGGCAGGTCTATTTCATCAAGAAATATAGAGTGCTGTAATTCATTAAGTAAAGAACAAAAGGACTGGAAACCGATTCAATAAAGAGGTCAGTCTATTGGCTTTAATCTGTATCCACCTTCTTCAACGACCTCTTCAAAAAGTTCAGCCTCCTCAAGGTCGAGAAGGAAGATGAAAGACTTATCTACAGATACAGCTACGTGATTCAGAGGCTCATTGAAGAAGCTAAAATCACAACTCTCATCCTGTTTAGCGATGAAGGCCTCAGGAAAAAATTTGACTAGTACAAGGAAAATATGGTGGATATCTTTCGCCCCCTCAAGGATCGCCTCTTTGTCCAGTTCGAAGAAATCTAGATCGAGGATTTGAAAGAAGAGTTTGTGAACAGGGTGGACTTTTCCAAGTTTGAAATCGTGAATAAGGACATTATTGAGTTCTTCGAGTCAGTGGCGAAGAAGGACAAAAAAATCAGGAATAGGCTTGCTGACTTGGTGATCAGGTATGGGGAGACTATAAACAAGAAGAACATAAAGGCTGAGGAGAAGACTTTCATAATTGTGAAGCTGTTCAACTACCGAAACGAATTCTACGAGGCCATGCTCAAGCAGCAGACCAAAAACTAAAAGATCGCATCCATTGAAAAGATTATCTTAATCTCCAACATGCTCGGACAGTTCCTCTTAGATTCCGAACTCTACAAGGAGGCCAGAGAAGTCTTCCTATCTATCAACAACGCCGATCAAGTCTTCAAAATCTATGAAGCTGAACTGGCTAAGACTGATAAGAATAGCCTGGGGAAGAGCCGAAGCCTCCTGCTAGAGTACGGCAGAAGCGCTGGGTTCTTCCATCGGCAGGAACTAGCACTCAAATGCTTCCAGGAAGCGTACTCCAAGTCACAGAACTACCAGGAACTAAAAGAAGTTGGCAACTAAATTATAGAGCTCAGTAAGCCTCAGGACAAAAATAAAGAAGATCCCTACCTTGCGAAGTTCTTCAGAGATGAATTCTGCAGCCCTCTGCCTGAGGGAGTGAGGAACACGATATAAGCGCTAGAGTTCCGAATAAACGTGTCTATTTGATATTGATTTGACTTATTCATTTTAGGATTGTTCCTATTTATTCTGTGAGATTGGAATAATTTAAGTATTTCTTCTACATGGTGGGGTAGCTTATATTTATAATGCATAGAAACAACCACGGCAATGCTTCTCCCCACCGCCACCAGCACAACTTCCCCATGACTGCTAGCCTCATCTTCACCCATCAACCCTACTCTCCCCAAAATCACACCCAAATCCCCAAGTTCAAGTATGATGACTTTGGCTTCAAAAAGGCACAATTCCAAAGACATGACTCCGAAAAGGACTTCAAGAAGGAAGAGATGACGAAGCCCATGCCCTTTGTATTTGGTAACGAGCAGCTCCACGAACAACCCTCTCCTAAGCATGCAGTGGAAAACATCCGTAAGTCATAAAACTGCTCCAAGGTCTACCACCCTAAAGTCATACCTAAGCCATTTGTGGCTTACAATATCGCAAATAGCACTACCAAGGTAAAGAACTCCCTCAAAGAAACCTCGTCCACCACCAATACCGAAGGAATCAATAATCACAAATCGGAAAGAAATTTCCCATCTTTTTTGCGCAGCCAACCCAAATCCACCAATAAACTCAAAATAACAAACGAGACCACTTCTAAGAGTAATTTCAAGATGATTCGCAAGCTTGGCTAGGGCAAGTTCGGAAGTGTATTTTTGGCTCAGTAGATTTGGACTGGGATGGTGGTGGGGTTAAAAGTGATTGAAAAGGCCAAGATAATAAAATAAAACTTTTTGATTCAGTTCATTCGTGAGTTAAAGATACAAAGTTTTCTGGACCATCCCAACATAATAAAAGTTTATGGCTACTTTAGTGACTAGGAGAATGTCTACATAATATTGGAGTTGGGGTGCGATGGGCAGTTATTTGACTTGATCGCTAAGGGGAAGACCTTGTCATAGGAGACAACTTCTTTCGTCATTGGCAATCTTTTGGACGCAGTGGGATTGATGCACGATAATAAGATACTACACAGGGACATTAAGCCTGAAAATATTGTCCTTGTACATGTATACGTTTTATTAACATAGGGCAATATAAAGCTGTGCGATTTCGGATGGGCAGTCAATAAACGCTAATAGCTTAGAAGCACCTTTTGCGGAACTCCCCTTTATCTATCCCCTGAACTTCTCAAAGGATCTCCTTATGATGAAAAAGTGGACCTTTGGGCGATTGGAGTGCTTGCATTCTAGCTATATTTTGGATGCTCTCCGTTTGATATCGCCTAACAGCAAGACCTCGTTAAAATTGTAAATTTGAATCTATGATAGATAACTGATGATATAAGATATCCTTCTCACAAGAGGACCTCAAAGGAATTCGGTGAATTTTTGTAAGCCATTTTGCAGAAGAACCCTAAAGAGAGGACGGAAAGTCGGTTGCTAGTGGGGATGTAGTTCATAAAGAAGTACCGTTAGCTGTAGACTTGTTAATAGTTGTGCCAGTGATGCTTATTTTATTGTTACTGCATGGACAGTTATTGATATGTTATATATTTGCTTAACATCAACGACCCATAGTGTTCTTCGTGGCACGGCCTCCCTTGTTGTCAGTCGAAGGGTGAGCGTAGAATGTCACAATTCTTTTACCCCAGTCGAACTGGATCATCATGAACCCGTAAAGGTTTGTGTCGTCCTTGGATCCGGGCAGATAGTTGTGGGTTTCAATCAACGCGTCAGCTGCTGGCTCAGATCTGGGGAAGAAGTCATTGACTTCAGCTGTGGAGTAGTCGTGAATGTTTCCGAATGTCTCAATGTCGGACAGCCATTGCACATATCGTCCGTAGTTTTCAAGCCAGATGGCAGTGTGGAAGGCCATTTCGTTGTTCTGAGTGGATGGATGATTACGATGTCGTCGATGGCCTTGGAGTCCTTGGAGAAGATGTCATTGAAGACTTTATCGAGGTCGTACTCTTTGGCCGACAGATCTTCGTAATTTCTTTGCACATTTTATACAAGTTGCTTGGTGATGATCTTACTCTTCCAGGTGGCGAAGTCGATGGGCTTTGTAGGACTACTCTTACCTTGGTTGTATCCTTGACCTGTCGGTTGTAGTAGGCGAGCAAGTTGGACAGCTGGGCGAGATAGACCTTGGAGGCAGGACGGCTGGAGAGGCTGTTGAGGCGAGACCACCAGGTTTTGAATTTTTATTCGTTGGCTTCAGGGCGATACTCAGGGACTGCTGATCGGGCGAGTGAGTTGTAGAGGGAGGGCCTAAGAAGCTTTCTCATGGTTATTAATTAATATAATCAACTCGGTGATATCAACTTGTTGTGGTGGAGTGGTGGGGTGGTGATAAGGAATATTCGAAATAAGATACATGATCATTTAAGGGAGGTGTGCGCTGACCCCTTGGTGGCTCCCACTCCTGCCTTACCGTGCTTGGTGGGCTTGTAGGTGATGGAGAACTCTCCCAAGTATCTACCGATCATATCGAACTTGACTTCGACGTTGTTGAATGTCTTGCCGTTGTAGACTGCGACGTTGTTGCCGACCATTTCGGGGAGGACGATGGCGTTCCTGAGGTGAGTCTTGACTGGGACTGGCTTCTCTCCAGGCTGCGTGTTCTTCTTGCTCTTCTTGCATTTGGCATAGAGTCTGATGTACTTGTGCTTGATCTCTACATAAGCGAGTTATTACTTCTCGAGAATCTTCTTCTCATCCTGGCTCTGAACAATTCAACCACTTTCTACTGGCTCAGCTCGTTTATCTGGTCTGGAGTGTATCCTCTGAAGCTGTGCTTGCTGATTCCCTTCTCCTTTTTGGGGGCTGTGGACATCTGTGGTCAATAAATTAATCAATATTTATAATAATAATAATCAATCCAAACATATCACCTCGCGCTTACCCTTACCCTTCCCCTAACCCCACTCCTCCCCCCTCCTCTTCAACACCCCGCACACATCCAAATCCTTTATATTCCTTAACTCCCTCACCTACTGCCTCCCGCCAACTACACAATAGTCTCCATTGGGGTAGAACCTAACTTCCTAGAATGAGGAACGGCTACTATTTTGCGCGATGATGGCGTTTAGGATACAATCAAGCCGTATGATAAAAGATATTTTCTTGCAGATAGGGCATGTCCATTTGGGATGAGCGGAATGGGCGGTAATAAGCAGGTAGTTGTGAAGATCAAAACATTGAAAATGCTTACAGTTCTATCCCCTTGCAGCAATCTTTATTCTCTACGTGGTAAGTGGACAAGTTACTGTGATTTGCAGCGACTATAGGGTCACATCTTCTGTCGTACCCTTCCCCCTGAACAAAGAACTCAATATTTTGGCCGATTCTTGAAAGGTATTGAGAGAGTTTTCCTAGATTTGTTGCTGTAAGGTGTGAATAGGGGTCTCTGAAATGAGGAATATGCCTATGAGGTGGTCCGTTGGCTATATCCTGCTCTCTTTAAGTTGCTTTAAGTCACACTATTCGCTGATTGTAATTGTGCAGGATTGGCCAAAGTTAGTATACTAATGCAGAGTGATGGGCTCGTCCTTTCTGAATTTGACACTGGATAGCTTGTGCAGGGCCAGCATTTATTTGACTGGCCTACCATTGATATCAACTTTGGCAATATCAGGAAACAGATTATAGAAGTTAGTTTAATATTTGAGTCTAATACATCTTATCTCCATTTTTATGCCCTTTTCCCTTTATTAGTCTAAACAATAGCTAAACTGGTGCTTAGTGTAACTCCTGCCCAACTTGCCTAAGAGAAGTACCTTTTTTATTGGTTTGTTTGGGTACATGAGCTTAAGATGGCATTTAAGACAGCTATTAGTCTAATCCACATATTTGGGTCCATTGCACTGCTTATGAAAATAATACCCACAGTGCACACATTTAAAGCTTTATAGTCCACTTTACTCTGCCCTTTGATTGCATAGGCAAATTTACGGTTGCATATTGGCAATATGTTCAATATTATTTTTGAGAGTAGACTATGGTTTGACTGTTTTTTTAACAGTTTGAGTAGTGCTTTAACTATTACTAAGTAAAAGTGTCTGTTTTTTGGTTGCTATTTTTAGTTTACTTGCAATTGCCTCCTTCACATACTCCATCAAATTATTCTCCAACAACTTTTCTATGGCTTATTTTAGCTCAGCACCGATCTATTTACTCTTAGAGACAATTTCAGCAACGATTTGGCTATCGGAGATTCCTTTAGCTGTACTAGCCTATAGTCTATGAATGAGGCTATTGAGGATCCTTTCGTATATGTTTGATGAGTGATCAAGAGGATAGATTTGGCTGGCGAATAGCTACAAGTGTTATTTAGCAATGTGCTTAAGCTCCTTCTATAGCTTTACACAAATAATATGTCTGCAGGCGTCTAGCATATTTGGCAATATATGAATAGCATATTGATGCAACGAAATTAGTATGGGGTTGGGGTT
>JACCDV010750641.1_pt1 | contig 17073 bp, 27 predicted proteins | sample 7446131 | NCBI WGS metagenome assembly JACCDV01 (sample SAMN15323448, study PRJNA562643) | freshwater metagenome | isolation source: river surface water | place: USA:Blue River Watershed | collected 2017-08-17 | reverse complement strand
GTTGTTTCCGCAGCTGACGGTCCAATGCCTCAAACTAGAGAGCATATTCTCCTTGCTAAACAAGTAGGAGTCCCTTCTATTATTGTCTTTTTGAATAAAGTTGATATGGTTGACGATCCGGAACTTGTTGACTTAGTTGAAGCTGAAATTAGAGAACTTCTTTCTAAGTACCAATATCCCGGGACGGACACTCCTATTATCCGTGGATCAGCGCTTAAGGCTTTAGAGGCAACAAGCGTTGATGATGAAGCTATAAAACCTGTAATGGAGCTTGTTAATGCTTTAGATAATTATATTCCTGAACCAAAGCGCGAAACTGATAAGCCGTTTTTGATGCCGGTTGAAGATATATTTACAATTGAAGGTAGGGGTACCGTTGTTACCGGTCGCATTGAGCGCGGAATTGTCAAATTAAACGACAATATAGAAATTGTTGGACTTAAACCTACTCAATCTACTGTTGTTACGGGTATTGAAATGTTTAATAAGCAACTTGACGAAGGTCAGGCAGGAGATAATGCTGGCATTCTTTTAAGAGGCACTAAGAAAGAAAATATTGAACGGGGACAAGTTCTTGCGAAGCCTGGGTCTGTAACTCCCCATACTGATTTCGAAGCCGAAATATTACTTCTTAGTAAAGAAGAAGGAGGTCGTCACACTCCGATTTTTGGAGGATATAAGCCACAATTTTATATTCGCACTACTGATGTTACAGGTGAAGTTAAGCTTCCCGCAGGCACTGAAATGGCTATGCCTGGAGATACCGTTAAAGTGAATATTGTTCTTATTTCTCCGACTGCGCTAGAAGAACAACAGCGCTTTGCTATCCGTGAAGGAGGAAAAACCGTTGGTGCGGGAGTTATCACCAAAATTAACAAATAATTAAATTATCTTGGATAAGTTGAGATTAAGGATAAAATCATATGATCAGCGACTGATAGACAATTCTTGTCGCCAAATAGTGGAGGTACTAGATCGTTCTAGCGCTGACATTGTTGGACCAATTCCGTTGCCTACAGAGTTTAGAAAATATACTGTCAATCGTGCGTCGTTCGTCTATAAAAACAGTCGCGAACAGTTTGAGCTAAGAGTTCATAAAAGGATTATTGATATTTTGAATCCTAATCAACGCCTTATGGAATCTCTTTCAGGTCTGAACTTGCCGGCAGGGGTAGACATAGAAGTAAAGATGGTGTAATATGCAAATTATTGACAAGATATATGCAAGAATAGCCTAAGAAAGCAAAAAATAACCGAGGCTATCTCGGTTATTTTTTTGCAGAAAGCAAAAAACTACAATGACTAATTTAATTACCGGCCGCAAAGTAAAAATGGATCAAATATTCAAAGATACAGATGTTTTTCCTGTTACTTGGATTATGATTGACGATTCGCAAAACTTAGATTTTGCTGAAGGAGCTATTTTGAGTAAAATCGTGAGTGTTTCCAAAGGCAAAGGATTTCAGGGCGTAGTGAAGCGTCATGGCTTCGCTGGTGGCCCTAAAACTCATGGTCAAAAAAATCGTCACAGAGCGCCTGGGTCTATAGGAGCTACCGCTCCACAGCGTGTTATTCCTGGAGTAAAAATGGCTGGCAGGATGGGTGGCGATAAACAAACGAAAAAACGCATTAAAGTTATTGAGTGGTCGGCTTTAAATAAAATGCTTGCTGTTTTAGGTCCTGTGCCGGGCGCTCGAGGCAGTAAAGTTAAAATATTTTTATAAATTAACATGCTTGCCGAACTTTATAACAATTCAGCTGACGCTATCGGAAAAATTGATCTTCGGACCGTATTTTTGCTGTTCGGTGGAATCCTGATCTTGTAAAGCAGGCACTTGATGCGCAACTTGCCAATTCTCGCGCTAATATTGCGCACGCAAAAGGACGAGGAGAAGTGCGTGGTGGTGGAAGAAAGCCATGGAAACAAAAAGGAACAGGAAGAGCAAGACATGGCTCTATTCGTTCTCCAATTTGGAAAGGAGGAGGCGTTACTCACGGACCAACTAATCAAAAAATATTTGCTGTAAAAATTAATAAAAAGATGAAACAAGCGGCGATATTTAGCGCTCTTTCTAAAAAACTTACCGATGGCGAGCTAAAAGTTGTTGAGTCTCTTACTATCACTGAGCCAAAAACTAAGTTAGCTGCGAAGACTATTTATATTTTTGCTAAAAACGCCCTTATTATTCCCGCTATCTCTAATAAAAACATTCACAGGGCATCAGCCAATATTCCAAAAGTTAAAAGCATTAGTCCAAAATCACTTAACATTTACGATATTTTATGCTATAAAAATATACTCCTTGAAAAAGAAGCGATTGAAGCCATAGATAATCATTACCATGCCGCATAAAAACCTTATAAAAAAACCTCATATAACCGAAAAAACTAGTTTCTTAAAAACCAAGAATCAGTATGTTTTTGAGGTTGCGCGCGATACTAACAAAAATGAAGTTAGAAAAACAATTGAAAAGACTCACAAAGTGAATGTTGTATCGGTAAATACAATACGCATTGGTAAAATCAAAAAAGCGATAATTTTTTTAAAAAAGGGGCAAACCATCAATGAAAAAGTTTAAACCAACAACTCCATCAAGAAGGCATATGAGCTGTCCTGACTACAGCGTTTTAAGCGGCGTCCGTCCGACGAGAAAGCTTACAATGCGAATTAATCCAAAGTCTGGTAGAAATCATTCCGGAAGGATTACGGTGCGCCATCAAGGAGGGGGCAATAAAAAACTTTATCGATTAGTTGATTTTGTCGCAGTTGATAAACTTAATGTTCCTGCAAAAATTGAAACTTTAGAATACGATCCTTATAGGACGGCTTTTATAATGAAGCTTATTTATCAAGATGGCGAAAGAAGATATGCTCTCGCTCCTCACGGAGCCAAAGTGGGAGATAAAATATTAATAAGAGAGTCAGCTCCTCTTACTCTTGGCAATAGAATGAGGATTAAAAATATTCCAGTTGGACAGTCTGTTCATAATGTTGAAATAAACCCTGGTAAAGGAGGACAACTTGCTCGCGGAGCTGGCTCTTCTGTAGAAGTACAAGGACATGATGCCGGTTTTACTCATCTTAAAATGAGTTCTGGAGAAATAAGAAAAATTGTTTGGGATAATTTTGCTTCTATCGGACAAGTTTCTAATCCTGACTGGCGACTTGTGAATATTGGTAAGGCAGGCAGAATGAGGGGAATGGGAATTCGTCCAACAGTTCGCGGCACCGCTATGAATCCTTGCGACCATCCATATGGCGGCGGAGAAGGGCGTCAGCCTCGAGGAACTAAGAGACCCAAAACTCTATGGGGCAAAGTGACGGGGGGTAAAAAGACTAGAAATAAAAAGAAATGGTCAAGCTCTCTTATACTTAAAAGAAGAGTCAAGAAAAGCAGAAAATAAAAAAAACTAATTTATGGCAAGAAGCTCTAAAAAAGGACCGTATGTTGACCCAAAGCTTTTGAAAAAAACGCTTGCTTGGGATAAAAAAAATCCTATCAAAACATGGTCAAGGTCTTCAGAAATTTCTCCAGAAATGGTAGGGTGTATTTTCTCAGTTCATACGGGTAAAGACTTTGTTGAAGTTAGGGCTACGGAAGAAATGGTTGGACATCGGCTCGGCGAATTTGCTCCTACAAAAAAATTTGTGCGTCATGGAGGAAAAATGCAAAAAGAAGTCGAAAAAACAGGTGGAGTAAAGAAATAATTTTTATTCAATGATTGAAATCGCGGCAAAATTAAATAAATTAGACATTGCTCCAAGAAAAGTTAGGGCAGTTATTCGTATAATTTCCGGCCTTCCTGTTGGAGAAGCAGAAGCACAACTCTTGTTTAGAAAAGAGCGAGCTGCTCTCCCAATTATTAAACTTTTAAAAAGCGCTGTCGCAAACGCTCAAAATCAAGGAATGGCCGTGAACAATCTTTATGTAAAAAGAATATGGGCTAATGAAGGACAGGTTATGAAACGATGGTTGCCTCGCGCGAGAGGAATGGCTACGCCACTTCATAAAAAATTTTCCCATATTACCATTGTGCTTGCTGAAGATCCCGCAAAAAAAAGCCGCTTTACTATTTCCAAGTCCTCTTCTGCTAAAGAGTCATTAACTCATAAGCGCGGCAAAACTCATAAGCAAGCTAAAGCCAAAAAGTCAGTTTTGACGAATAAAGAGATAAATCCTCTGACAAAAATAGAAAAAACGAAAAAAGACATCAAAGCTGATAATATCGGTCCGGCGAAAGCTGATAACGCGATTAAACGGATGTTTAGAAGAAAATCAGTATAAAATATTATGGGACACAAAATTAAACCTAATTCATTTAGACTTGGAATATTAAAAGGATGGAATTCCAGGTGGATTGGCGACCCTGAAAAAACCAGGCGTTTTCTTGAAGAAGACATTCTTATTAGAAAAATTATTCTATCTAAATTGTCTCAAGCGGGCATTGTTGATATTAATATAGAAAGAACAGTTAACGCCTATAAAATATTTATTAAATCCGCTCGTCCTGGAATTATTATTGGCCGTGGCGGAAAGGGGGTAGAAGACCTCAATAAAGAAATTATTAAAGCAGTTATTAAATTAAGAAAAAAGAAAAAGATTAACGAGTCTCTCCCAAACATCAATCTTAATGTAGTAGAGTTGCCAAGAGGGGAAGTCTCCGCGGTTGTTGTGGCTCACAACATAGCTTCTGATTTAGAACGACGGCTAAAGTTTAGAAGGCTTATTAAAAAATATCTTGATGAAACAATGGCGATAAGAGGAGTAAAAGGCGTCAAAATAAAAGTTGGCGGACGATTAGATGGAGCTGAAATAGCGAGAACTGAATGGTTAACCGTCGGCAGCCTTCCTCTTACCACCTTGCGCGCTGATATTGATTATGGCGAGGCGACTTCCTTTACTACTTACGGAACTATTGGTATAAAGGTTTGGATATACAAAGGAGAAGTTTTTAAATAAATCTCATGCTAACACCTAAAAAAGTAAAACATAGAAAATGGCAAAAGGGGCGTTCTCTAAACAGGCTTATGGATACGCGCGGTCTAGAACTAAGCTTTGGCGCTTATGGGCTGCAATCTCTTGAATCTGCGTGGATTACTTCCGCTCAAATTGAGGCTGCAAGAAAAGCCCTCACGAATTTTATTAAAAGAGAAGGCAAGATTTGGATTCGTATTTTTCCTGATAAACCAATTACCAAAAAACCGCCGGAAGTTACTATGGGAGCGGGGAAAGGAGCGGTAGACCACTATGTTGTCCCAGTTAAGCCAGGAAGAATTATCTTTGAAATGGATGGAGTAAAAGAGTCTATAGCGCGAGATGCTTTTCGTCTTGCTGGACATAAATTGCCGGTTAAAACAAGAGTTGTAGTTAAATAAAATATAAAATGGAAAATAATACCTCAAAAAAAACAAGAAGATTAGAAGGAGTAGTGGTGTCCGACAAAATGGATAAGACTGTTGTCGTCTCCGTGCTTCGCGTTAGGACATCTTCTAAATATAAAAAGCAATTTAATTTCCATAGAAAATTCAAAGCGCATGATGCGGAAAATACTTATCATGTCGGTGATAAAGTCGTTATAGAAGAGACAAGACCTCTTTCTAGAGAAAAAAACTGGAGGGTGATTGAAAAAACATCTTAAAAACCAAGAACTATGATTCAAGAAAGATCTATACTTAAAGTAGCCGATAATTCAGGAGCCAAAACTATCCGCTGTTTTCGCGTTCTTGGGGGAGGACGAAAAAAATTTGCACATATAGGCGATATAATTATTGCTTCCGTGCAAGTTGCTGAACCAAGGAAAGGAGTTAAGAAAAAAGATATTGTGAAAGCCGTTATTGTTCGTAGTAAAGTAAATAATAGAAGAAAAGGAGGTCTTTATGTCCGTTTTGACGATAATGCCGCTGTTATCTTAAACGCTAAAAAAGAACCTGTTGGCACTCGTATTTTTGGTCCTATTCCCAGAGAATTAAAAGAGAAAGGTTATGAAAAAATCGTCTCGCTCGCTGCGGACATAGTTTAAATATTTTTATGAAAATCAAAAAAGGAGACAATGTAATGATTATAAAGGGCAAAGACCGTGGTAAAAGCGGTAAAATTACCTCGGTAAATCCTACGAAAAATAGAGTGCTTATTCATGGATTAAATCAGGTTAAAAAATCAGTTCGTCCCAAAAAACAAGGAGAAAAAGGACAAATTATTTCAGTATCATTGCCTATATCTTTAAATAATGTCATGATGCTTTGTCCTGCGTGTGGGAAACCATCACGCGTAGGTTTCTCTATTACAGGTGATAAAAAAACCAGATTTTGTAAAAAATGCAAAGGGACACTTTCATAAATATTATATGCAAAAAACAGAGAAAAAATTAAATAATATTTCCAATATCTCCAAAATTGTTGTGTCAACCGGACTTGGTAAAATGCGTCAACAAAATGCGCAGTTTGAAGACAAGGTTCTTCCGGATATTATTGCGGAATTTGCGGCTATTGTCGGACAAAGACCGGCGATTAGAAAAGCAAAAAAATCTGTTGCTGGTTTTAAGATGCGTCAAGGCGATGTTGTCGGTCTTGTCGCTACTTTACGCGGAAAAAGAAAAAATGATTTCTGGGTGAAGCTTACCGAGATTACATTGCCACGCGTTAGAGATTTTCGCGGTATTGCGGAAAGTAAAGTTGATGGAGCAGGTAATTTAAATCTTGGATTTAAAGATCAATTTGTTTTTCCAGAAAGCAGTCAAGAAGCGTCAAAAGTTAATTTTGGTCTTGAAATTACAATAGTTACAGAAGGAATGAGTCGACAAAAAGCTATTGATTTTTTAAGGGAAAAAGGGATACCATCAATAACCACTTAATCATATGGCAAAAGAATCAGTAATAGCGCGAGCTAAGAAAAAACCTAAATTCAGTGTACGCACCGTAAATCGTTGCTTTAAGTGTGGTCGTAAGCATGGCTACATTAGAGATTTTGGGTTATGTCGTATTTGTTTTCGCGAACTTGCTTCTCAAGGAATGATTCCAGGTGTTAAAAAATCTTCTTGGTAAAAAATTATTTATATGTATATTACTATGCTCACAAGAATAAAGAATGCCACCATGGTCGGAAAACGGCGACTTAAAGTTCCTTTCGCAAGATTGGATTATGAAATAGCAGAGGCGCTTGTTAAAAAAGGATATTTGGAGTCTGTTGAAAAAAAAGGAAGAAGCGTGAAAAAAATTATTGATATTTCCATTAAATATGATGATGAAAAACCCAAAATTAGCGATATTAAGCTCGTTAGTCGTCCTTCGTGCAGAGTTTATAATGGATATAAAACTTTACGCCGCTCAAAACAAGGTTATGGCGATTACTTCTTAACAACTCCGCGTGGAATCATGACTGGTACAGAGGCTAGAAAGTCTAAAGTCGGCGGCGAGGTTTTATTTGAAATTTGGTAATATTTAAAAGATATGTCTAAAATTGGAAAACAAATTATAAATATCCCCGCAGATATTAAAGTTGAAATTGGAAGTGCTGTTATTAAGTTTTCCGGAAAAAACGGAATGCTTGAGGTGCCTATTCTTGCTGAAGTTTTGCCAAAGCTAGAAGACAATATTCTTTCTTTTAGTATTGCCACTGATAATAAACAAGCTCGCTCTAACTGGGGAACAATGAGGGCTCTTGCTGCAAATGCCGCAAAAGGAGTTGCGACAGACTTCGTTAAAGAACTTAAAATTGAAGGGGTGGGATACAAAGCCAATATTGACGGCAACACGGTTGTTTTTAATGTTGGCTATTCTCATCCGGTAAAAATTAATCTTCCTGAAGGCATTAAAGCGATTGTGGAAAAAAATATTGTGAAAGTTTCGGGAATAGACAAAGGCCTTGTTGGAGAGGTCGCCGCAAAAATGAGAGCTATCAGAAAACCAGAGCCATATAAAGGCACAGGTATTATGTATGTTGGTGAAATAATTAGAAGAAAATCGGGTAAAAAAGTTGCAGGAAGTAGTGAGGGGAAGTAGTATAGCAATAATTGATTAAATTTTATGAACAGGATTAAAAAAAATAATTTAAGAGTTAAAAAAAGAGCCTTACGCACAAGAGCTAAGCTTTATGGCACTACTTTGCGTCCCCGACTTTCGGTTTTTAGAAGCAATCGTTACACTTATGCTCAAGCGATTGATGACAACACAGGCAAAACTCTTGTGTCAGCGTCAACTCAAGAACTAAAAGACAAGGCTAATAAATCGCTTCAAGCTTACTCATTGGGAGAACTTATAGCCGAGAAAGCAAAAAAAGCCGGAATTGAAGCAATGATTTTTGATAAGGGCGCGTATAAATATCATGGTAGAGTTAAAAATGTTGCCGAAGCTTTAAGATCGTCCGGAATTAAAATTTAAATACGAATGATGACAGAAGAAATACAAAAAACAAACAATATACAAGAAACGGGTCTTTCTGCAACTCCTGTAGTGACGGCGACTGATACAGCGGCGAAAAGGGGACGAGGATCATTTGGTCCGCCTGTCCGTCGAGACGGAGAAAGAAGAGGAGGAGGGCGTCGCGGCCCACGCCAAGAAAAAGAAAGAGATGGTTTTAACGAATCTGTAATTGATTTAAGACGCGTAACTCGCGTGGTAGCCGGAGGAAAGCGTTTTCGTTTTAGAGCAACCGTTGTGATTGGAGATGGTAAAGGAACAGTTGGTGTTGGTGTAGCAAAAGGAGCTGATGTGCAGCAAGCGATACAAAAAGCCAAATCCGCCGCCAAAAAATCACTTGTTACTTTTAAGATTGTTAACAATACGATAGCTCATGAAGCTATGGCTAAGTTTTCTGCCGCTCAAGTTCTTTTGCGTCCAGCCAAAGAAGGACATGGACTTATGGCTGGAGGAGCGGTGAGAGCCGTTATGTCGCTGTCTGGCGTGAAAGACATAACCGCTAAATGTTTGGGAGGCACAAAAAACAAACTCACAAATGCTATGGCGACTATAGAGGCCTTAAAGAAAATAAAAACTTCTAAATAAAAATGCAGCTACACGAATTACAATCTAATCATTATAATAAAGACGCAAAAAGAATTGCTCGCGGAGGAAAGCGTGGACGTACATCTGGAAGAGGACAAAAAGGTCAGAAGTCTCGTTCAGGCAGAAAAATCCGTCCGGCAATTAGAGACTTAGTGCAGAGAACTCCAAAACTAAGAGGCAAACATGGATAAATTATTAGAGATATTTAGACATCCCGATATTAAGAAAAAAATCTTAATAATTTTAGGTCTACTTGTTTTTTTTAGATTACTTGCGGCAATTCCTTTGCCAGGAGTTAATCTGGAAGCCTTAAGAAATCTTATTGCCGCCAACAATTTTTTTGGCATCTTAAATATCTTCTCCGGAGGCGCGATGGGGAATCTTTCTATCGCCCTATTAGGCGTTGGCCCCTACATTACGGCAACAATTATTATGCAACTTTTGACTATGGTGTTCCCGCATCTTAAAGAAGCTTATTACGAAGAAGGAGCCGCTGGTAGAGCAAAGTTTAATAGATTAAGCAGATTAATAACTGTTCCTCTTGCTATATTGCAAACTTACGCTCTTTTAACTTTTCTTGTGACTCAACAAGTTTTTCCGGCGTTTAGTATTTTAGATCTTTCTTTTTGGATTAACGCGCTTACCGCTACGGCCGCTTCAATGATTCTGCTTTGGGTTGGAGAGATTATTGATGAACAAAAATTCGGCAATGGCGTTTCTCTTATCATTTTTGCCGGCATTGTCGCTGGTTTTCCAATGGCACTCGGCGGCGTTTACCTTCAAGTTATTCAAGGGCTTATGAGATGGGATACTCTTATTATATTTGTCGCTTTTGCGCTTGTGGTTATCGCCGGAGTAGTGTTTGTAAATCAAGGAGAGCACAAAGTAGCTGTCTCTTATCCAAAGCGAATTAAAGGCAATAAAGTCTACGGCGGAGTTGAATCTTATCTGCCAATAAGAGTAAATCAAGCAGGCGTTATTCCAATTATTTTTGCTATGGCAATGCTTTCTTTTCCGCAAATGATAGGACAAATTATTGTAAGTTTTGCTCCGGGATTTGGCACAGGTGTAAACGAAGTAATTACTCGATTTATGACCAACCAATTCGCTTACGGTATTCTCTATTTTCTACTTGTCTTTGCCTTTACTTATTTTTACACGGCGGTTGTATTTAATCCGGCAGAAATATCTAAAAACTTGCAGAGGTCTGGCGGATTTATTCCTGGCATTAGACCCGGAGAGCCGACTTCTAAGCATTTAAGCACTATCGTTAGCAAGATTACTCTTTTTGGCGCGCTCTTTTTGGGACTTATCGCCGTTCTCCCTGTTGCAACACAAGCTTTAGTTAACCAAAATTTCGTAATTGGCGGCACGGCGCTTTTAATCGTTGTTTCCGTTGCCCTAGATTCTTGGAAACAAATTGACGCTCAACTTAAAATGCGTGAATACGAGATTGCGTAGGAGATTTTAATTTATCCTACTGCTGCATCTTCCTTGTCCCTCTTCAGTCAGGTCTCGCGAAGCGAGATTATTCCCGTACTTTTTTCCGTCATCCCCGTCTACGAACGGGGATCCTTTTTAAACTTTAAACTTTTAAACTTTGATACTTCTCGCGAAGCGAGCTTAAACTTTTAAGCTTCTCGCAGAGCAAAGCGAGCTTAAATCTTCCGCGGAAGAGAACTCTGGATTCTCGCTTCCGCGGGAATGACGGAAACTAATCTAAGGACTTGCGATGTCCTTAGATTTTTAATCTTTAAACTTTTAAGCTTCTCGCAATAGGAAGTCATAGATTCCCGCTTCCGCGGGAATGACGGAAAGCGGGAGAATCTGCTATACTTATTTTATGCAAAAATATACTATTCTTTTTTATGGTCCACCGGGGGCGGGAAAGGGGACGCAAGCGGAGAACGCCACCCATAAATATGGATTTGTACATTTTGATTCAGGGAAATATATTGAAAAAATAATTCATAATCCATCTTTGCAAAAGAATAAGGTTATTCAAAAGCAACGAGAATTATTTTTATCCGGAAAACTTACTGATCCTGCTTGGTTTGGTGCTGAAGTCAAAAAACACATTAAAGAAATGGCTTCTCGTGGAGAAAGTCTTGTAATGAGTGGTAGTCCGCGTACAATGGAAGAGGCCTTTGAATTAAAAAACGGTGGCATTGCGGATGATCTTATTAAAAATTACGGGCTGAAAAATATTCTTATTATCTTTTTAGATATTCCAGTCGCAGAGTCTGTTAAAAGAAACTCTAAACGTGGTCGTATTGGCTTAGATGAGCCTGCTGTGATAAGAGTAAGGTGCCGCGAATACAAAAAAAGAACTTTACCGGTAATTTCAGAAATGAAAAAAAGAGGAATAAAAGTCGTAAAAATTAATGGTAATTTTCCTCGAGGAGTTGTTGCAAAAATGGTTCTAAAAGAAATCAAATCGTTTTTACAATGTCAAAAATCAAATCCACAAAAGATATTGAGTTGCTCGCGGTGTCAGGGCATATCTTAAAATTAGTTTTAGAAGAAGTTGCAAAGGCAGCAAAGCCCGGAGTTAAGCTTTCTTTTCTTGACCGACTGGCGGCAGATTTGATTGCTTCCTACGAAGCTAAACCGTCATTTTTAGGATATAGACCAGAAGGAGCTAAAAAAGCTTACCCTGCGTCTATTACCACTTCATTGGATAGCGTAGTTGTGCATGGCATACCGAATAATCAAGTGTTAAAAGAAGGCGCGGTGCTAAAAATTGATATAGGTGTGAATTACAAGGGTTATTTTACTGACGCGGCGCGAACAGTTATCGTCGGTAATAAAAAAACACAGGCAATCAAAAAATTAGTTAAAGCAACCGAAGAAGCGCTTTATGCCGGAATAGAAGAAGTCCGACCAGGCAAAAGACTAGGAGATATTGGTTTTGCTATTTCTACAATCGCGCAAAAATATGGCGTTAGCGTTATAGCAGGACTTGCAGGGCATGGAGTGGGCTTTGCTCCTCATGAAGACCCATTAGTTTTAAATACTGGTCGCAAGGGGACAGGCGCTCTTATTGAAGAGGGAATGGTGCTTGCGCTTGAACCAATGTTTTCACTTGGGGGCCCAGAAGTTTTTGAACTTCCTGATGGAAGTTTTAAAACCGTAGACGGCTCTATTGCCGCTCACTTTGAACAAACGGTTGCGGCATTAAACTCTGGCCCTAAAATTCTAACAAATTAAATAAGTTAAATTATTTTTTAATTTTGTAGCAGTTTTTATAAAAATCGTAGGAGTTAGTAGAAGTAGCTTTATCGATTTGCCAAATTAAATCATTATCTGATACAATGCACGTTATGTTTGCTGTTATAGATACAGGCGGGAAACAATATGTTGTTTCTCCCGGAAATAAAATAAAAATAGAGAAAATAGAAGTCCCGGAAGGAGAAGAGGTCTTATTTGATAAGGTCCTATTTAAGGAGACAGATTCTGGCGCGGAAATCGGCAAGCCTTATCTTGAAGGAAGCGTTGTTAAAGGCAAAGTGATGCGTCAAGCCAGAGACAGAAAAAAAATTGTTTTTAAATTCCATTCCAAAAATCGTTACGATAAGAAAAAAACTCATCGCCAAGCGTTTACTGAAGTGGAGATAATTGCTGTATCTTGAATCAAGTTAAATTAAATAAAAAGCTCCCCACAAAAGTTTGCGGGGCTTTTTATTTTCTGCTCTCTATCGCTTCTTGCAAAGTTTCCGGGTCGGCAAACTCTACTTCTCCACCTATTGGTATGCCTCTTCCTAATCTTGTAATTTTAGTTGCCGCTCCGCGAAGATATTCTGCTATTATTTCTGCCGATATGTCTCCTGAAGTTGTCGGGCTGAAAGCAATTATAATTTCATTAAATTTTCCTCCGATCACAGAGGCTGCCCTGGTTTTTAGCGCGTCTAATTTTATTTTTTGGCTATCATCAAGCTTGCCGTTTTTTTTAACTTCTCCAAGACATAAATAAACACCGCGATATTTTTGAAGCGATTCAATAGAAATCAAATCAGTTTCTTTTTCTATAATAGCTAAAATACCTTGGTCTCGCGCTTGATCCCCACAAATTCCGCATAATTCTTGTTGACCGGGAACGATAGGCGAGTATGGATTTTCTTGATTATTATATGTGCTAAAGCAAGCAGGACAGATTTTAAGTCCTTGTATTATTTGCAAAGCGACAGAAATATCGGTGGCTGTTTTTTTATTATTCGCAAGATAATATGCAAGCCGAATTGCCTGACGAGGGCCTATCCCAGGGAGCTTAGAAAACTCGTAGACAAACGGCTTAATTGAATCCGGTATTTTCATGTACTGTGTCCATATTTTCAAAACTCGCGGACTCTTTATCAAAACGGAGTTGTACGATGCCGAGCGGCCCGTTCCTGTGTTTCGCCACATGTATTTCTGTTAATCCTTCTTCGTTTGGATTATCCATTGATTGCTGGTATCTCCATATCGGATGTATAAAAAGCACCACATCAGCATCTTGCTCTATTGAGCCGGAATCGCGGAGATCGGATAGTTTAGGCACTTTATTATCTCTTTGCTCCACTCCTCGTGAAAGCTGTGAAAGAGCAAGTATTGGAACATTTAACTCTTTAGAGACGGCTTTTAATCCGCGGGAAATTTCGGTAATTTGTTGCACTGGATTTTCAGATGCTTTGCGTGGCTGAATAAGTTGTAAGTAATCTATAACTATAAGTCCTAAGTTTTTTTCTTCCGATTGCAGTCTTCTTGCCATTCGTCTAATTTCTAAAATATTCGGAGAAGGAGCGTCGTCAATATATATTCTTGCTTTTGAAAGTCGGTCAAAGGCCGCTTGTATCATTTCATAATCAAGCGCATCTAGTTTTTTACCAGTGCGTATTTTCCAAAGTGAAACTTTTGATTCTGCCGCGATGAATCTGTCTACAATTTGTTCGCGCGACATCTCAAGTGAAAAGATGCCGACTCCAAAATCAGATTTTGTGCCGACATGTCGCATAATATCAAGCGCAAACGATGTTTTTCCAAAAGAAGGCCTGGCTCCAACTATTATAAGGTCGGATTTTTGAAGACCAGAAAGAATATTATCAAGCCCTGTAAAACCGGTAGGCGTGCCGCGAGTTATGTTTCCCTGGCTAATTCGCTCAAGTCTTTCGTAAGCGGCGGGTAGTTCGTTTTTAACTAAAGCAAAAGCTCTTAAAGCCATTTTATTTGTAATAGCAAAAACTCTTTGCTCTATACTGTCTAAAAGAATGTCTAAGTCTTCTGTTTCTGCCATTGCGCTTTCAGTTATTGCGCCCGAGGCGTTTATAAGATCACGCAGGATCTTTTTTTCTTTAACGATATTTGCATAATGCGCGACATGAGCGGCAGATGGCACGGCGTTTACAAGATCGGTAAGATATTCTATATTGCCCGTTTGCTCAGCAAAGCCCGACTTTTTTAATTCCGCTGAAAGAGATAGGAGGTCTATCGGCGCTTTTTTATCCCATAATGAAAGCATAGATTCGTATATTACGCCGTTTTTCTTGTCGTAAAAATCGTTTGGCTCAAGAATATCAGCGATGTTACCGATCGCGTCTTTATCTATCATTATGGCTCCAAGAACCGATTGCTCGGCCTCAAGGTCTTGTGGGGGAATTCTTAAATCGTTTTTTCTTATCATTTTTTTATAATCTGGTATCCTTTTGGTTTATCGCTTATTTCATATCCTTTGGCTTCTATTTTTTTTCTAATTGCGTCAGCGGCAGAATAATTATTATTCTGTCTTAATTTTTCTCTTTTGTCAGCTATTTTTATAATTTCTGCGGGAATTTTTTCAGAGAGTGTTTTTTTAATCAGCGATGATTCATATATTTTAAGCCCTAAGGCGCTATCGGCATAATTTATGAGAGCTATCTTATTTTTTGCAGATAAGTCTTTATTTTTAAGAGCCTTCCATAGAACAGCAAGCGCTTTTGGAGTATTTAAGTCATCACTTAAAACTCTAAACATTTCTTTTTCTTCGCTTGTTTTGTTTTGACTTATTAATTTGCTGGATTTTATTTTAGCGTCAGCAACGCTTTTTCTATTCAAGGCGCAAATCTCTTGCAAGTTTTTTAAGGCCACTCCTGCTGAGTCAAGTGCTTCCCATGTAAAATTCATTTTAGAACGGTAATGCGTCTGTAAGCACAAATATCTGAAAGCCAGGGGATTATACCCTTTTTTTTCAAGATCGCGAAGCGTGTAAAAATTACCAGCTGATTTAGCCATTTTGGCGTTATTTACAAGGAGATGCTCTCCGTGCATAAAAAAGCGCGAAAACGGCTTACCTGTAGAGGCTTCTGATTGAGCTATTTCATTTTCATGATGTGGAAAAACCAAGTCTACTCCTCCCGCATGAATGTCTAAAGTATCGCCAAGATATTTAGCAGACATAGCAGAACACTCTATGTGCCACCCTGGTCTTCCCGGTCCCCAAGGAGAATCCCAATAGGGCTCTCCTGGTTTTTTGGCTTTCCATAAAGCAAAATCTTTAATTTCGTTTTTATCGTATTCATCAGCTTCTATGCGAGCTGCCATACGATCCGCGCTTTTTTGTTTTACAGTGTCTAGTCGCGCCAGTCGGCCGTATTTTTTAAATTTAGCAATACTAAAATAAACCGAGCCATCTTCTGTAACATAAGCAAATCCCTTTTTTATGAGTTTCTGCGTTATAGCAATCATTCCTGCTATATGTTCGGTTGCGCGCGGAGTTTTTTCTGGCATTTCAATATTTAGCTTAGCGAAATCTTCAAAAAAATATTTTTCAAAAGGCAAGGTTATTTCTTCCAGTTTTTTGTCTGACTTCATAGCTTTAATGATTTTATCGTCAATATCGGTGATATTCATCGCTTGTAGCGTCTGGTAGCCAGCTAACTTAATTGTTCTTCGCAAAACATCTTCAAATATAAATGTTCTTAAATTACCAATGTGGGCAAAGTTGTAGACAGTCGGTCCGCAAGCATATATTTTAGCGACGCGTCCATTTTGCGGTTTGAAAACCTGTTTTTTCCCCGTCAAGGAATTATATAATTTTATTGATAAACGACGCTTGGGAGAGAGACTCATATGACGGATTATAACACTTATTAACTAAGTCTTGCCAACAGGAAAATTTCAAGTACTATTAACGAGTAAGCCTTGACATCATTAATCATTTTATTTAAAACTAACGCTAGTTCTTATGTCTAAACAAGATTTTGAAAACAACTCCTTTGAAGAGAAGGATATTGAGAGTTCGTCTGTTTCTGATGTCTCTGGATCTGTCTCTAATATTCCTGAAACGGAAGAAATGAAGATAAAGCGAGAGTGCGAAGAGTATCTAGACGGATGGAAAAGGGCGAAGGCGGAGCTTATCAATTATAAAAATGATGAATTAAAACGGGTGAGTGAAGTTGTTCGTTTTGCAGGAGAGGATATCGCGCGTGATATGGTAGAAGTCTTAGACAGTTTTGACCTTTGTATAGCTTCTCTTAGCGCTGATAATCCAAGCTTAGCCAAAGGAGTTTATATGATAAGAACCCAACTGGAAGACGTGTTAAAAAGAAAAGGAATGGAAAGAATTATTGTTTCAGTTGGTCATCAATTTGATCCAGGGCTTCAAGAAGCAATTTCTACCGTTCAATCAGATAAGCCTCCTGGGATAGTAATTGAAGAAATTGAAAAAGGATATACATGGAATGGAAAACTTTTGCGCCCTGCGCGTGTGGTCGTCTCTAAATAATAATCAAATAATTAATAAATATGCCAAAAATAATAGGAATTGATCTTGGAACAACTAATTCAGCCGTCGCTTTTGTTGGTTCGGACGGCAAGCCAGAAATATTAGAATCTTCCGAAGGAGCGAGAACTTCTCCTTCAATAGCGGCTGTAAATCGCAGTGGCGAACGATTAGTTGGTGTTCTTGCTAAACGTCAATCAATTACAAATCCCGCAAACACTATCTTTTCGGTTAAAAGACTTATCGGTCGCAAGTGGAGTGATGAAGATGTTCAGCGTGACAAAAAATGGTTACCTTATGAACTTAGAGAGTCTAAAGAAGGAGGCGTTGAGATTAAATT
>JACCDV010490681.1_pt1 | contig 17079 bp, 10 predicted proteins | sample 7446131 | NCBI WGS metagenome assembly JACCDV01 (sample SAMN15323448, study PRJNA562643) | freshwater metagenome | isolation source: river surface water | place: USA:Blue River Watershed | collected 2017-08-17 | reverse complement strand
TTAATTATTAACTTAAATATTCTGTTACTTATATGTATTTTCTGTTTGGCTTATTATAATCAATATTCAATTATTATGGGAAATAATACCATTTCTTCTCAAATCTCTGCAAACTCATCCTAAACATAGGAAATGCAACAAGTTAGCAGACTATACTACTCTAAACTCTTTATTAATAATAGAAAATCCTTAAATTAATTCAAGTTGGCAATTTCTTCCATTAATAAGCGCCTCTCCTATCTGCCATACCCTTGGGCTCATACCTTTCAAACTCAGCTTTAGTCTGCCAACAACGATTAAATCTATGCAGAGTACCGGAAAATATTAAAAAGCAATTTGAAGAGAGAGGGAAGGAAGGAAACAATTTTTTACTCTCCTTATCTCTAACGATGCTTCTTGAAGCACGTCCATGCTCATTATAAGTTAAATTCATTGGTAATAACTCCTAGGGAACTAAAATACCTTATAGAAGAATACAAAAGCTATATTATGGTACTGAGTTGGCTTAACCAACTCACTACATCTAAAGAAATTGACAACACAAATGCTAAAACTCAAGGAATCCACTCTAACTATGTGCAGGATTAGAAAGCCTACAATATGTTATTGAAGGTCATTATGAAGATGAGCATAAGAGAGTAATCAAGTGCGTCATAAGGGATGCATTTAGATGAAGCATTGTGCTCCAATCCCATATTAGCTTAGCTGATTAAACTTAAGACCAGCACCAAGCTTATTTAGAAGGAGCGTTCAATAGGCAAAATCCAGAAAATGCTCATGAACAGCAAATAGGAACTTGATGTGAACTTAGTTGTGAGGACCATCAAAAACAGTCACATGTTTGTGTATGTATTAGTTGTAAGATAGCTAGGCAACATGAACATTGACTTCCTTTGGGAGAAGATAGACGGGAGCTCTCTTTAAAAATAGTTTTATTGATTTACTCTATTATACTGCCATCCACACATATATCAATAATTTAACAAACATTCACATTTGTGGTTCATTTGAGTGGTCTTATTTTAATTTATCTTATTTAAATGTTCTAAATTACTTATTTTCAGCTATATATTATATGCATTAATTATTTTCTCAAAAAAGCTTCTATATTTTCATAGATCAGTTTGTGTGTTAGGAAGACTAAGTGATAGTGAAGAATACATTGCTTTTTACTAGAATTACGTGATGTTCTTTGGTGCTTTTATAATAATTAGGTGTATGGAGGAGATACTAAGGAGGCTCTACCATATAAACCAGCGCAACGTCCAAAGGAAGAGAATATAAAAGGCCCTCATTGGCTAAACCTATATCCTCTCTGAGAGGAAAAAATATGACTTCAGATAAGATACAGCCATCACTGCCCCCAAAGTCAACCTCTCATTCTAAGACGAAATTAGGTTCTAAAAATAAATGTATTAGACAGGGCAGAACAATCTAAACAATTTATCTAGTTTTTCCCCTCGCCTAGAACAGTTACGCCTGCCCATACTATCAAAAAAGTAGAGGCCAAAGCTGCTCAGGCGCAAATTTAGAGGAGCAGTGTGGGCTGTGGTCTTTGTAAATCGCATGTAGTCGAGAGTGAAGTAGAGTTTGCTGAAGAGGAAGCGTCGAGGGTAGAAGTGCTATAAGAATTTATTAATGTTTATTGATAAATTGATACGAGGCTACTACGAGAGATAGCTGAAGGATTAGCTGAGCAACTACATCGCAATCTTGTAGAAATTCATAGAGATGCCGAAGATGGAGCAAGACAAGGGAATAACGCAGATGCTCTATTACATCTCAGCTAAACTCAGTAACTCGACTGTCACCAAAGATATACTCGAGTTTCTCATCTTCTCCAGCCTCAACCACTCCTTTCCTCCCCCTGACTATCTCTCGGCCATGGAAATAGCCAGGCTAGACTTTTCCACGAAATACGGGTGTTTGAATGAGGTGAGCCAGCAGCAGACCAAAATGATGGTGGGACTGGGCCTTGGCATTAAAGTTTTTTGCTACTATGTGCTTTGTCAACCGTGGAAGTTAGGAATGGCCACAAAAGAAGTGACTGAGAAGTATAAGCAAGTGAGTTAACAAATCAACAGCATTTCCTCAGTCTTTTACTTCATGATAATGGAGTAGTTCTGCTTTAAGCTAAAGGAAATTCGCAGTCTGGCCAAAAATATCATAAGCAATCTTTCCCTTAGACCCATAAGCCAGCTCGACCCTTTCGGGCCAAGCCGAGAGTCCAATACAATACGGCATTTGATTGCTAATCAAAGCAGGACATACCTAAATGACCTGGAGCTTAAATTCCCAGAAGTCTGCAATAGCATCAAATCCAATTTGATCAAGTGGATCAATCGGATCTCAATGGCCTGCCTCAAATAATCCCAGCGCAAAGACCGACAGGCCGATGAATCGGTCCACTATAAGACCATTGATCAAAACAAGGACACTCTTGATCGTAAGGTGTACAAGAGTTTGTAGATAACAAGGAAGCCATAGAACAATAAGAAGTCAATTAAAATCCGTCCCCTTCCTTGAAATACACCATTCAATGATTAATATATTTTTGTGCCATAGGTTATGTTTAGAGGATCTTCAGCTGGTAAAAGGTCCATCATTTCTAAGCTGGGCAAATCAAGCTTCCGAGCACAGAACTATGAGCGCCCTGGGGTTTCAGCCGATTAGATCCAAGAGATCAAGGAGGCCTTTGATCTATTCGATCCAGAGAGAACCGATTTCGTAAGCACTGCATGTAAGATAATGGTAACGCAGAGTTGCTGGCTTCCTTGGATTCCTTGGGAGGAGATTCGTGCAAGCAACCCCTGTATCTGATGATAGCTGATAAACTTGATCAGGGATCCACCTCTCTTGAATTCTAAGAATTTCTGGACCTCATGGTTAACCGCATCTCCAGCAAAGATACAAGGGAGGACATGAAGAAGATCTTCAATCTCTTCGACGAAGAAAAAACAGGCTTCATCTCACTCAAGAACTTGAAGAGCGTGGTGAGGGAGCTGGGGGAGAACATTGAGTAGGCATAGCTGCAATAGATGATATAGAAGGCGGACTTGGACCGGGACGGGGTAGTGTCTGAGTAATAGTTCTACAATATAATGACAAAGAAGGATATAAAATCATCGTCATGATGGGTGGGATGTTATATAATTTAATTGATAAGTTGCAATAAAAGATGAGCAAGAACTTCAATATTCAGGAGACTGTTCATCGCAATACAGAGAAGAACCAGTTTCCTTCCTTCGCCAACCACCGCAGTCTCGTTGGCTGGTGCTCCATGAACTACCCTAAAGTACTACAGAACCCCATCTACATACAAAAAGACACATCCACCTAAACTCAAAAGTACTAACTTGACTCACTCTTCCAACAAAAAAACCCAGTCTAACGCGTCAAAAATTAGTTCACTAAGCCCTTCTCCAATCTTTCTCAGAAAATGGATGATAAGGGAGTTCATGTTGATACAAAAACTTCATCCTTTACTCTTGCCACAACCAAGCATGAACTTAAGACACACATTGTAACATTGTTATAATATAGTTTGAAGAAAACAATAAACCCGCGGAGTAATTTTCAAGCATTAAACCACGGGGGTGCATTCTAGGGCCGAACAAAGACGGGAACTATGAGAGGAAAGTTCGGCAGATTGGATAAGTGTACTACAATCCTCCAAACTAAGGCGAGCTAATGCGTCACTTGAAGGTATAGTTGTTGTGATATAGAAACTTCCCAATACTGTGGTCAACTAGCATAATTTGCTGGAGATAATGGACAGCAGACTGTAATACCTTGATCTCCAATACAAGAATGACATCTCCAATGAGTTGATCAACAAGATAGGATATCTTGCACCCAACATCAAAGAGCTCAACCTTACCTCTGTCCCCATCACCAATGAAGTACTCATCTAGCTCGGAATCTCCTGCAAATTCCTCGAAGCAATTGACATCTCCCTTTGCAGCACCATATAGGACTTTGCAATCATTAGATTCATCAAAAACAAGCCCGACCTTAAGAAATTCTCTGCCAACCACAACGAACATTCAATAAACGATGCTTGCTTAGCTGAACTTGGAAAATGCAATTTACTGAATACCCTTAATATCAATTTTTGCTCATAAGTGACATCAGCTGGAATGGATGCATTAGGCAAGAAAGAATTCATTGAGCTGGGACTTGCCAACTTACCCAATGTAAAGGGGGAGGACTTCTCAAGGCTGATTGTTAACTCGACTGAGAAGTTGATCTCATTGAACTTGTCTTTCAACGCAAGTAAAGAAGTTAATAATGCTTTGATGATAAAGGTGGGGATGTGCATTCATCTAAGGACCATTATACTGACTGGCTGTGAGAACATTACAGATGAGGGAATGAACAACTTGATCTATGGGGATAAGATAAAGGGGAAGAGCACATAGGGATTTGAACATCTTCATACACTCAAACTTGGAGGACTCATACAGATATCAGACCAGCTCTACCAACTCCTCAAGAGATGTCCTTCATTATCATTTGTGGAAATCAATAACCTTGAGAGACTATCCGATCATTTCTTAGACCAAGTCAAGTCATTGACTTACATCAAGACTATCCTTATGAACTTTACTGCCAATATTTCAGAATAGAAGTTTAAAGAGATTAAATAGACATCTAAGACTACAAACTTCATCCGTAATATTGTAAAGATGACTGACCCCAATGACGATGGGCTGAGAATGCCCATTCCTCCTGCAAGCCTAAAGATTAAGAAGCCAAAGAAAAAGAAGAAATGATAGTCTATTTTATCCCTCTTGCCAATTAGTAGATTTATATAAATTACGTCATTATTGATGCAAACTAATAGTGTAATCTTCAACAAGCAGCTCTCAGTTAAATATGCGGGAAGCATGTAGAAGTATGAGAGCTTCAAGAGGATGATGGGGGCAAGCCCACAGATTTATTCCCATGACTTCCATGTCTACAACGATGACATTATCACAAGGCACAACAGGAATATCAAATAGCTCAGGATCATGAAGTCACTGTTGAAGTAGGGCAAACTATAGACAAGTATGATTCCTTTTAATGTCTTCAATACTTACTATCCTTCCTATGTTCTCCATCATCATTACGAAGTGTTCATTCCTATCCTATCTCAACTTGCCACCCATCAACCCATCAAATAACTACTTGCAGCATCCACAAACCACGAGGTCACTGGTGCTTTCTTTAGTGATAAACTAACATAGGATTTTAAGGAGGCCTAAAAGTGTATGCTGAATGAAGAAGGATTGATCGAAATGTCCAGTAAAACATTTTTCTTCTCAGGAGTTACAAGTCCTTATATTACTCATTGCGCCTTAGTTGCCCACACCAAATCAGGGTTGCGCTTTGTGGTTGTAGCCCTTCGAGCGAAGGATGGGTCTTTGATAAAAGGAGTAACAGCAAAGGATTTGGGTGCGACAGCAAGTAATGATTATATTCCTATTGGCTATAATCTTTCAGGAGTCAAACCCTTAATAGCTATTTAAAGTATGTATCCCCTTATGTACTTCCCGTCCAGATTTGTAAAAAAATGACTGCCATTAACTCTATTCAAAGGTTTCACGAGTTTGGATACAGTTTGAAAGATTTCCAAAAGAGCTTATGGGTCACCATCAACTACACGGGAATGAGAAAGCAATTTAAGACCAACGACAACAATAAATAGGAGAGAAGGATTATTACTTATCAAGCTGTTGCTACAAGAATCATTAATGGGTTTGCACAGTTTGTTGCTCTATCTGACTTCTACAGCAGGGTAGCTGATGCAACTAAGTCCTTCCTCATTCTCAACTAAATTATTGAGTCTTCTCATCACATCATTCTATAGAGCTTGATTCATCTCAGAGAATGCTGTGGTGGATTTGGGTTTATGCAAGTCTCAGGGCATCCTGGCTGCATTTAAAGAGTTTGCTTTAGGGCTGGCTCATAGATAGACAAAGACCTTAAGCTGACTCCTGAATATTTGCAGTTGACCCAATATTACGCATCCTCATAAGAGTCTCAAAAGTATTACTGTCAATAGATAACAGAGTAGAAGCCAAGCTATATGAATTACTTTGGAGTCTTTGTTTCCATTATCTTCAGGATGAGGAGCGACAAGGGAAAGCTAACAAGCATATAATATAAGAGGGAGTTTTTAAGGCAATCAAGTCTGATTGCTATGCATGCTAGGGAGGAATTCAGTCGAAACGATGCAACTAACATTCACTGTCAGCTCTTGCAATTTGCTATTGCTCAGTATATTCTTAAAAATTCATCTTTTATTGACTGGTCATTGATCAAAGTTCCAAGGACTTCTTTCCTCTAACGCCTTGAAGAGTTTAGGAATGAGTTCCTTCAATCCATATCTGCCCAACTGTAGAATTTGGGCTCCACATTGGAGTTATCATATTTAAGAAACACAATATTGGGCCGATAGAATTCGGAATAGTTCTATAAATAAGTGTTGTAGACTTCAAAGAAGAACTTGAAGAACGAGAAGTCATACTTGGAGTATGTACAAGCCCCAATAATTGAAATGGTGACAGCAAACCGTGCCAAACTTTGATCAACATTGATTCTCGTAATTAAATGTATTGAATAAGATCAAGGAATATGACGTATCACTACTTTTTGACTACTCTTGACTTGGCGTCGATGAAACTTTGATATAAATTCTGGGTGAGCAGTATTTCACTGTTTAGTGTAGACATCTTCTTGTGGTAGTCAGATAGCTTTTATTTATTAATCTTTTAGATGTTTTTGTATTGGGTGGAGACCTTCTTAAATTAGTCCTATAAATTCTAGTATTAAATCTTTTTAGCAGTCAGCTAATTCTGCAGTCTTTCGTTCTGATGGCTGATGCGAGTGAGTTAGAGTTCATATTGCTTTTTTACCTGGTCAATCTACATCCTTTTTTTCGTCTACATATCGATTCTCTGCTTTTCAAGCTCGTTCGAAAGCTACCTTTTGGAGTCGCCTGAAATGATGGTTGTCTTTTGGTTTTTGCCCATCTAAGACTTGAGTTGTTCTTCCAACTGTGCATTTTATTTGAAGAGGCGTTATATTTCCTTTTATAGTTTTTCGTTATTGAGCATCCACTTGTTCTTCTCCCTCCTCTCCTTTTAGAACTAACGCTCCAGCTACCTTTCTTTGTTGCGCCACTGCTTTTCCTTCTCACGGTACTCCTCCTCCACCTTTTCCCTCAAATCACGCTATCTTTATCTCTCAGCTTCCCTCTCCTTCCTTTAATTCTTCCACTTCACCTCTAAGTCCTTCAAAGACTAGAAATGCTCCTTCTTGAGCAAAGCAATATACTCATGCAGCTCTCGGATTTAGTTGTTTTTGAGCTCATTGGAAGTAGTGAGTTTGCTGAGTTGCTGATTCAAAAATGTAATATTTGCCTGGTACTCACTGTTTAAAGCCTACTTTTCGTTTGCAAGTTTGGCTAAGGATTATTGGATATTATTGATTTCAGTACTGTTAGACTCTGTATGCATGATCTGATGCTTCTTTAGCTACTAAATAGTTCTTTACCTGTCCTTTATTATTCCCTGCAGCTCCTCCTTTCCCCTCTCAAACTATTTCCTCTCGAACTATACCTTTAGATCCTTTTGAGTTAAGAGCTTTTCTAATTAGCTGCGTTAATCCTTGAGGCCTTAAATAAGGTCCTAGTAGTGTGCTTTCAAAGCTTCAATATCTATTGCGTGCAGGCTGGTCAGTCTCTCCTTCATATTGAACAGCTCCTTCTCGTTCTCCCTCTCCCTCTCATAGATCTTCGATTTAAGAAGTTTTATTTCATAGTTCAATTACTCCCTCTCTTTGCTATATTCCTAGAGGTTGATCTTTAGCTCGTTTTGCAGGTTTTAAATCTATGCGTTTTTGATTTGCATGAGTTTCTTGAGGCTTTATAGTTCGGCATTGAACTTTTGATCCTGGGTGCCCATGTTGGACCTTAGGTGCGTGATTTCTTCATTGAAGATTTGCTGGAATTTATTCTTAACTTGCTCGATTTCTTTGTTCTTTTCGTCCATCATGGTGAGGAACTACTCTCTGCTCCTCTGCACTACTCTCTCAAGGCGCACAATTTAGTTTTACTTTTAACTTTTTATTCGTTAGTGCTTTTCGTATACTGTATTATCCACACTCGACTTCTCTTGTACTTGCTTTGAAAGGCGGTTGATTTGGAACCTATACTCTTCCTCTGCTTCGTTGAAATTCCTCTTTATTCTGGCGATTTACTTTTACATCTTATCGTTGGCTCTGTTTTGCTCCTAGGCTGTTACTATTTTCATCCTCTCCTCTGCCTACAGTGCTTTTTCCTTCCAGACTTCGATTTCCTCGAGAAGGTTGAGTTTCTCATGGTTGTCTTCGTTATTTTTAGACTTCCTCTCCATCAATAGTAGTGAGAGTTCTTAATTTTTAGCCCTCACTTAAAACAGTTATTTCTCCTTCTGCAGGAGATCTTCCTAAGAGATTGTCTTCTGTTTGAACAATAGGTCGTATTTGATTTAGAAATCTTCAGCCCTTCGCAGCCTTATCCTGGCTTTGTTGAGCTCGTCGCTGATTGTCAATAGATCCTATTCGAGTCTTTCGGCCTTCCTGCGGTAGAAATCAGGATTATGGCGAGACGGGGACATGATTTGGACTGTGCTGTCCCTGATGGGGGATGAGTTGTATATTTAAAACTCAGACATGGACCTAACTGATAAAATTACAAATATAATGCAATCTGCATTACATTAAAAAGAAAGATTAGGAAATGAGGCTGAGGAGAGTCTCAGGGGTTGCTTAGGCAGATAATAAGTGGGCAATAAAATAAGTTGAAGTTATATAAATAAAATCCAAGAATGAGCACCTACTATGAGTCCCCTGAGAAACAACAGAACTCCACCCACGCCACTGGCCACCACAGCATGGTCTAAGTACTCCCTCAATGATTATAGAATCTCACCCGTGAGGCTGATAAGGATTTGCAGGAGTACCACAAGCTGATCGAATTGTTCAGGCAGGAGCTCAACTCAATGAAGACCAAAATTGACAACATAAACGAATAAATCGTATAGACCACCACTCCCTTGGTCGAGTCTCTTTATCGCAACCTAGAGCTAGGAATGATTTCCCAGAAAGAGGAGAATGCCAACTTTCAATAACAGCTCACCGACCTCAAGAAGGAGAAGTCAGTCTTGTCTCAGATGATCGTGGCAGGCTTCAAGAGGGCAGATCTTCTACAAGGCGAGGTCGGACAGTATTGATGAGGATACTCTAACATTTATAACATATCAATCCCTAAACTATCATCCACTTTATCCAATAACCTTAGATCGAAATAGCAAATGCTTCATTTCGTTATTGTATAAAGTGCAGCTTTGCTATTATAATAAATCAAATCGAAACGCTACAAAATGAATGCGGAAGAAACCACATGCTGCATCTGTAAAATTGGGTTTACAGAGGCGAGCCAGCCTCGCATGATGCCCTACTGCTAGCATAGTGCATGCACAAGTTGCCTTAAGAAACTGATTAGCAAGGCCAAAGAACTCACTATTGTCTGCCAGCACTGCGGACACTAAGAAAACCTCACTGAAGTGGACCTATAATACTTTCCTAAAAATATCTGCTTAACTAAGATGCTCAAGGAAAAGAGTAACTCCATCGCAAATAGCTTCAGTCAACAATCTTAATCATCCCGGGATAGCATATCAAGTGCTAATCCAACCCAGACAGATAGAGAAATATGTCAGGAGCATAAAAAGGATTTATAGCTTATTTGTATTAATGACCGAGTTAAGTTATGTGCACATTGTGCTTTGTTCGGTCCTCATAAGGACCATAAATTTAAAACTATCAATGAAGTTGGATAATTTATCGAATTTACCTATGCTCAATTCGCTGGCTTTAAGGAACAGAAGGTCCTGATTGATAACAAGATTAATAGCAACGAGTTCAAGTAAGGAATTGTTAAGAAGATAGGGCAGGAGAAAGATCGACTTGTATGCGAAATAAAGAAAAAGTTCGGGCAGATGATTTAGAATGTGAAGCTTGCATAGAAAAAGGCTTATGAGGATGTGGTTAAGAACTTCAAAACTGTATACACCAAAATCCTAGCCTTGATCAAAGAAGAAAATGAGTCTCAGGAAAGGTTTAAGAAATGGTAGATAAAATGCACTTAACTATTTGTCAAAGCTTAGAAGATGAAGAGAATCGAAGATAAAGTGGCGTTATATTACGGTCCCCTTGAGATTTGTAATGAGGGGTCCTCAATATTGAAAAGGCTTTAGGCCAAGATAAATTCAAACATACAGGTGATTGAAACATTAGTTTCCCAGATTAAGGTGGTTGAGAATAGTGGAATCGTTAACTCAGTGTTCAACTACATTAACGTTGTGCTATAGGAAAACTAAATCGATATTTTGGGCAATATTCAGCAATAGGGAATTTCTCCCAGCTACAAAGAGGAGGTAAAGAAAGAGCAGAAGATAGAGTTTGGAGGGGATCACTTGCATACTCAAAGAGATAGTATTTCCCCTATAAGGAAGAAAAGCAAATCAAAGGATATCGCCAGTAAAATTAGCAACTCTTAAAAGCGTTCATCTAAGCTTGTAGCATCCTCGTAGAGGGGAACAGTCAATCAGTTGGTCGAGTAATTTTGTGAGCGATAAAATTTGGATACATTGGATTTAACCAACTATTCGCTAAATGATCAATAAATATACGAAGTGTTAGCCTATTTGAAGCCGATCAAGAGAATAAAGGGACTTAAGCTTGTAAAGAACAAGCTTACTAACGAGGGCCTCTCAAGAATTATTGAACTTATGCCCTTCGTAACAAACATTAATCTCTCATTCAACCAGTTGGGAGACGAATGTGTTGTGACTCTGCTCAATAACCGCCCTAAAATTTCATCTTTGCGGATTATTAATCTCTCGAACAACAAGATAAACGAAAGGAAGACAAAGAATTCAATAGAGTAGCTCAAAAAGCAAGGTGTTATTGTAACTCTTTGATTCGTCATTTTATAAACTAGAAAACAATCATTCAAGAGAAAACATAAAAGTTATATCGTCTTATCTTTAAATTTTTTCTCTATGCCCCTTAGCCAAAAAATTCTTGGGTCTTCATTGTGAGAAGCTATTTTTGGCCATATTTTTTTAGGGAAAAGCAATCTCCATTTGTACCCCAGTTAGTTTACAGTACATCTTCCTCTCTTTTAACTTTTATTTCCCAGTTTCCAAAAATAAGATAGTTGGGGTCATGTGTATGAGTTTTGTTAATTCTGTATGCAAAGGCATAAATATCTTTAGTGAGATTGCATATGAAAGACTTTGAGTTTTCCTTAGGGATATAATTAGGTGTGGGATTGAAGCATAAATGAGAAAAGGCTCCAATTACCTAATCATTTTAAAGTTATGCTAAAAAGAAGATATTTTCTTGATTATCTATTTTGTTATGAAAATCGATAAACTTCATATATGGGAATTAATAAACCAAAGTGCATTTAGTGAATTTCAGCTCCATTTGGCTGAAAGTGGCACTGAGATGTTAGAGCAAATTGGAAGGATCGAAAAGTAATTCTTCTTCATCGGTTTATTCTTCTTCGTCGACAATTTCAATAAACTAGGTTGTTTCTATTTGCTATATTGGACCTACATGATATACTGGCTCGGGTTATGTTTTCCTTTAATCTTCTTGACTCCAAATATTTAGCATTTGCGAATTCTCTATGATATCTTCATAATTGTATGATTTATCTTACAGTTTTTTTACTAACGGACTTTCTTATATACGAATAATTTCTTTGGTTCGACCCCTTTACAAGCCTAACTTGACTGTTAGCTATTCTATAATCCGATTCATCGTTTCAAAGCGGTATTTAAATTATGAGGCCATATTGTTTATATTGGTTGTGATATTGTGTTAAAGTTGCTGGAGTCTTTAATCTCGATCTATTTGTTGCATGATGTCTTTGTGGTATTTATCTATTTGCTGAGAAATATGGCGAAGATTTATGTTGGAGTCTTAATCTAAATGTTTACTGGCCTAGCTGAGTTCATAAAACACATGATATTAGGATTTCTCTTCCGTCATGACTTATTACTTGTTATCAATTATAAACTAAAAATGGCTTAATACTGCTTTGAATATTTTAATATAGAGGTAAACATTAATATTGACACATATCATTTGTAACGCTGCTCATAGGTATTCATCTTAGAGTTTAGTTATTACTCAGGGATTAGCTTCGAAATTTGTTACAGTTCATACAAATGGTAGAAGAGAGCTCCAATTGAAGTCAGTGCTTGGAAGTATGTAAAGTTTTTGAAACTGCTACTCTGAGAGTACCGAGGAAATATTTTGAAGATTGATAGGATTGAGCAGCCAAAGGCAGATAGAGCAAACACTTATCCGAAGGCCAGCTTCAAAAGAAGAGAGTTAGAGATTTCCTATGAGATATAAGGATTGGGCTTAAGAACGAAATCCTTTTCGATAGTCCTCCATTTTTTCATATTCATTTTATTAATATAATAAGCACAATTAATATTTGGAAACATGTTCAATTTAAATCAAATGTTGAGTGTAATGAGTTCATGTATTTTTATTCCGAAACTCGCTCCCAACAATAAAGATAATAAAGTCACTATAAGGAGCTATTTAGTAGTATATAACAGTTCTTTTGCATTATTAAGCTTGAGCGGTTGGTACTCAATGATTTACTTTTTCACTATTTTTTGCTAAGACTATTGTTGTGGCTAAACTATTTTACTGATCTATTGATTGACAAAGCGAATTTCCTTAAAGGTATTCTCTTTAGGCTATTGAAGACCAAAGTTCAAGATAATAAACTTCTATCTTTACTTATTACCTCCCAACTATTGCTTATATATTTTACTGATTTAGCTACTCTTCAGATTAGTGTATTTACCAACATCATTAGCTTTCACCAAAATCCAATTAATCTTCAGCTTAGCCCTACCCACATCATCGACCTTTCCCAAATACTTAATCATCAATGTCTTTGAAGGACTTATACTCATATCAGAATGCATTGCGATATGCGATGGTTTAACCTATACTTATTCATTCATATTGGATTTAATCTTTATTGGAACTGTTTTACCTTCACCAGCAAAACTACGGGCTCCTTAGATACAGCATGAATGGTGATTGAAGCTGAGAGGTCTTACTTTAGATCAATAGTGTTTGTTTATATCTTTATCATTATTGTCTAATACAGTATTGAACACTTGTTAAATTATTCATCAATCATCAAAAGTATATGCAATATTAATCACGCGAAAATGTCATTTATTATGTCTCTCAACTCTTCAAGCCTTCCTTCGATAATTTACTCAGGCCCTTTAACAATTTTTTAGCCTATTGGTTCAGTAATTTCCATAATAAAGCTTCCAGTTTACAAAGTAAGAGGCTTTTCCAAAAAATTATTCTTTAGCTTCTTTCCCCTAAATTTTTGCGAAGTGATGAGACATCTCAACTCATTTTTTCTGCTATTTGACTCTCTCTGCTTCTATAAGAAAAGAGCTTGATCACTCCCATGACCGCCTTCAGAATAGACAAATTTAGCAATAGTCTTATTACAAGTAGAGCAGCAAAAATTGCCACTAAAGTCAGGGTTGATTTCAATGAAGAGAGGTTTTCCACAGCATAGGGCGCAAGGGTATTTGTATGGTTCTATATGAAGTGGGCAATACCAGAGAAGAATATTCGAATGATTGAGGTGGAAGGGATCCTGCAAATCCAAAGCATTTATTCAAGGATGGGTATTTCACTAAACAGCTTCTGCACGGCCTTGGTGTAAATGTGGATGTTGGGGTGGTTGGGGGGAAGCATTTGGAGATGGTGAGTTTGGATGAGCTCGGTGCCGATAAAGGCTAGATTTTAGTCTAGATTACAGAACTTTTACTTGATTTGAAGACGATGTTTGGGAAGACCTTACTGCTTATCATGGAACCTTTAGAATTATTACAGCAAATATAAATACTAGAATAATAGCATAAACAGAATAAGCTATTCAATTTAACTATAAAATCCAAATAAGTGCAAAACGGCTAAATAATCAGAAAAACAAAAATATAGAATATCATTGCCCTGGATGTAATTATCTGGCCTATTAAATGATTAAACCACAATTTGCTGCCATTGTAAATGCGCATTAGAATGGGGAGTAAATGTGCCTTAATCAATTAATATACTATGATTATTATAGATCATAATTAGTGACATCATGGCCAAATGCTAACTGCAGCCCATACAGCGCTATCCCTACTCGATATAAGCGGAGGAGAGTTTTATGCATCTCAACTATACCTGCTTCATACCCCAGAGCACTGCAAAACAACTGTAAATTGGCACTCATGCATTCAGATAACTCAAGAGTGCCAATCTTAAGAGATTAGTACTTCTGATTATTGACGATAGCTTAAGAGACAGTGAGACAATAGTCATATTCACACCACTCACAGTATTAAGATGGTTCCAAGAAGAAGAGGTTGCTGTATATCGCTAGCCCATAAGATTAATCACTCCTGTACTTCCCTAGCTACAATCAATCAAATAAATTAACGTTTATTTTAACAATAATTTTGTCGTTGACCAAGCATTGATTCAGTTTCTATCAAGCAGTGACTTTGTTTGCCAAACTGGTTAATATTTTATTGATTGCCTCTGGCTTAAAGAATCTTTAAGCCGAATTAAATCTTTGAAAGAGAGACTGTTTTATCAAAGACTAATAAATGACTGTGGAGTATATAAAACAAACTACCTTAGGATCTATATTGAGGTAAGCGATAGATAAGAGATTGGACTATTTCGTAAAGGTGAAACCAAACTAACTATAAAAAAGTAGGCCCTGCATCCATACAACATATATACAACCATTCAACTCACCTAACTATAAGAGTATATCTTTGATCAATCGACTTATCGTCAGGCATTAAAAGAGCTAAAAATTAATTCCAAGACGAACTAAATCATATTTATCGAGACTAATAAAGATATTGGGCTACAAAAATGCTTACATGTTTTCTCCCAGCAATAACTCCAAGTTGACTTTAGATGTATCGACTGTGAGCTTATTAGTTCCACTAAATAGTTTTGGAGTGAGCTTTAGTTAATGAGCACCATGGGCGATGCAGTCATTTTGATCAAAAATATTGCTTGGCTGGAATAGCTATACCAAACTTAGCAAATCTTGAACTTTGAACTCAAGAATATCATAGATAAAATACAAAAGTCCTATAAGGAGATTGCTAGTCAATCACCTCGAAAGTATTACTTATTAATTGAGCATATTGGGGAAAATTAAGTTAGTCATTCCATTCAAAATGCTAAAACAATAAGTTTAAAGATCGATAGGCCATAAAAGATATTAATCTTTACATCCATCTTCTTACACTATGATAAAGGTTTTTCTTACCAGCAATAGATTATACAGCAGTTCCATGATAAATTTGGATGGGAAATCTTTTTAGGCTTTATGGACAACTCATGGAAATACATTCGAAACTAATAAAAAAGCAAAGTGTTTAAGAAGTTGAGAGAACTAGTAAAGCAGTAGCAGGTATAAAATTTGATAGAAGTGAGCTGGGATGACGTTGGAGGACTATAAACAGCCAAAGAAGAGATTGTGCAAACTGTGCTCCTTCCCATCAAGCACCCTTAGATCTTTGACTAGTGGATTAAACCCAGAACAGGATTGCTATTCTATGGCCCACCTGGAACTGGCAAAACCCTCCTAGGGAAGTGTGTCGCTAAATAATGTAAAATGAACTTCATAAGCGTAAAAGGGCCATAACTGCTCAATATGTATGTGGGCTAGAGTGAGAAAAATGTTCGTGCAGTGTTCGAGAGAGCAAGGGCCTGCAGTCCATGTATTATTTTCATGGACGAGCTTGACGCATTAGTGCCCAAGAGAGGAAACAGTAGCGACTCGAACCAAGTGATGGATAGAATTGTTGCAGAGCTCCTTCAGCAAATGGATACAGCATCTTCCAATCAAGTCTTCATTATTGGCGCAACAAATCGGCCTGATTTACTTGACCCTTCTATCCTCCGTCCTGGACGCTTCGACAAACAAATTTATCTAGGAATCACTCAAGCAAAGTAAGACCGCATAAAGATAATTAAAGCCCAAACACGTCATCTCACCTTATAGTAAAATTTGGATTGGGACAGGATACTATTGAGTATTCCTAAGAATTTTACTGGTGCGGATTTTTATGGACTCACTTCAAGGGCAGTAATGGCTGCAGCTGAGAGGACAATCGAATAATACTAAAAGGGAATGATTCGATAAAAGATCTGCCTGAGTGAGTAAGACTTCTTGGCGGCCATTCCTGGAATAAAGCCATCAGTGACATAGGCAGATCTTTCGCGCTATGAATCCCTGAGAAAGATCTACTCTTGATATGATATGAATTCTGTATATATAAATCATGCTGGTATTCCATAGGTCTAGTTATATGTCTTCTCACTAAACTGCCGAGTGTTATTATTAAAGTTATGCACAAGTTAGAAATTGGTTTAGCTGCAATAGCTGGCCTATAGAGACTGCCAGAGCTTCTACCCTTACGGCTTTGTTAAAGTATTGTTTATTATGTCACCTCGAACGAGGACTATTCCCTTGTGGAAGAGGAGCTAGGGAAAAAAGGTAAAGACTATGTAAGGCTGGGCATTTGACGCTCTTTTCTTGTAATCTTACAAGAAGGTGCCAAGCTGAGTATCCACAAACTTACGAAGCAATCTTTTTGCCATTGAGTGATGAGCTTGAAATGACCTCCTTTTCTGAATACAGGGAGAAGGAAGAGGGGAGCGCTTGCTGCTCTTGGTTATGATAAAGGTACCTATTACAAAAGTAGTGATATTTTTATTTATTGAGGACAGCACAAGTATTGTTGATGCGGCCACTATGATATTAACTCCAAATTTATTCGATTCGGGTGGTGGACTATCGCTAGATCATGGACATCTTCATGATCTATCTGAGTTTGCGAGGACAGGGGTAGGTGAAAGACATCAGGTACTTGATTCGAGTCAGCATTATTATTAAATATTGCT
>JACCDV010865239.1_pt1 | contig 17092 bp, 20 predicted proteins | sample 7446131 | NCBI WGS metagenome assembly JACCDV01 (sample SAMN15323448, study PRJNA562643) | freshwater metagenome | isolation source: river surface water | place: USA:Blue River Watershed | collected 2017-08-17 | reverse complement strand
GCCTTCACCGTCTTTCTGAGCGCAACATCCAGCTTCTTCGCCATGTAGGCAGAAGCCTTCCCAGGCTCAGTGAACGGGTGCTTGTCACGTTGTCCTAGCGTCACCTCCTTGGTGTACTGGTTCATGAAGTCCTCCATCAGTTGATCCTTCCAGCCATACTGCTTGGAGCCGTAGCACAGGGTCATGGTTGCCCTCTTGGTGACCTTGCGGTCTACCTTGTGGGCCAGCCATTCCTGAGCATAGGGTTCCTCTTGGTCTTCCATGACCAACTGGTTCACGATCCCTGCGACTTCCTTGTAGACATCCTGAGGAGTGTCTGAGGGAGTCAGGTTCACGTAGGCTCCACCGGCCTCATCACGCAGCATGGCGCTGTAGTGCTGAAGACCAGAGCAGGAGCCGTCGATAGCCACAGGGAGGTGGCAGACATATTTGTCCCCCATTTCCTCGTAGTTCAGCAGTTCCTTGCAAGCAGCCAGGAAGCAGAACGGGGAGTCAGCAGCGGTCCACCATGTGTCAGCCCACGGGTCCTTGGCTGTCTCCAGTAGCAAAGACCAGTGCTCATCCACCCAGAGGATACGATCTACAAAGGGAGCCTTGGACACCTTCCCGAAGTCCCCACAGTTAGCTGTATGGATTTTCAGGTAGGCCAGCCCAAGGGTGTCCAAGGGCTTGCCCTCAGCGAACAGCCACAGGCTCTTCACGTAGTCAGCCCTCTGGTGATTCAGGTGGGGCTTGGCATAGACCCTCCCACGGAAGTCCATGGTGGCCGGAAGGTAGACCTCGGGGTACTTGGCGTACTCCGCAGCCTCATTCAGGTCAGTCAGGAACCCTGCCTGCTGGGAACGGATTTGAGACCTCAAGCGGCCTTTTGGGGGCAGCTTGGAGGGTGGGATACTCCCGATGGTCAAACCCGCCTTGTAGGCCCGTTTAACGGCCTCCAGAGCCCATTCGTTGATCCGCAGGGGAACCCCTTGGATGATGTCTGCGGCCTGGACGAACGGAGCCCCCCTTGAGGCAGCGTCATTGATGAGCTTCTTCTGCTCCTTGTTGGAGGTCTTGACCATCTGCACCGTCTTGGCGATGGCAGGGTCCAGATAAGACCCGTCCAGCACCGAGTTGGGCTTGGAGACCATGGGCCGATAGATCGGGGCCATGTACCGCTGCCAAGACTCCAACTGGTGCATCTGCTCCACGGCTTCGTCGGTGAAGTGGATCGTGGAATAGCCAATCATCTCATCCTTGGGCTGGATGGTGAACAGGCCAGACTCCATGACGCAGCCCAGCACTTGAAGGCCAACAGTCACCTCCTCCTGATACTCAGGCTTTGCGTCCTTGAGTTGGGAGTAGATGAGCTTCCCGATGATGGAAGCAGTCTCCACCTCAGGCTTAGTTTCAAGCGCCTTGTAGAAAGCTGTCTGAAGGCCAATGAAGGCACAGTTGTCTGTACCGACCTCAGCCAAAACATCCTTCCAAGTAACCTTGGGACCTCTCTGGACTTCCGTAGCTGCCCTGTAGACAGCATCAGCCACAACAGGGAAAGCAGCCTTGAAAAGAGGCCACTCATTGCTGGCGAACGCCTGATGAGAACGCTTGTATTCCGCTTCCTTGTCGTACCTCCTTGCACCATCAAGGTGCATCAGTTCTTCAATCAGCAGTTGGTCATTCCGTGTGTCCATACGGCTCCTCGTCGGTTCGTTCAATTATGGGGGTGTTCTGTGGATAAGTTTCACGATGTGGAATCACTGTCGGCATCTCCTTCTATGGTGGGTGTGTTTCCTTCAATGGCAGGGGTAAGCCCACAAAAGTATTCATTTTAGAAATACCCCCATAATAGAAGGAAACCACATGGTTTTACTTCGGGGGTGGTCCAGTATAACTGGGCTGGGTCTACTGGGTTGCTCCAGAAGTCCCGCAGGTGACACCGATGTCTTCTGCTCTCTATCGACTCTACCAGTCCCATCTTTGGGAAAGGGGGTAGGGGGATAGGGGGTGCAGGTTCTCCCGATGTATTCCATAAGGAGAATCCTAACACATCTTTAGGATCAGCTATACGAATACTGTAGCTGGTCTTAGGGTTATTATCCCTAGTGGTAATAAATAAGAATAATTCTCAATAGACTGACTTTAACTCAACCAATTGATTTCTTAAGAGAGCAATGAACAACCAAGCATTTAACCCAAGCCTACGGGCTCAACTGATTACACGGAGGACCTACAACCGTCCTAAGGATGACTCTGGGGAAACCTTTGAGACCTGGGAGGAGACTGTAGACCGAGTGATAGGCCATCAGGAGTGGCTGTGGGAACGTGCTGCTGGTGCACCGCTGTCCCCTAAGGGCAAAGAGGAGCTAGAGACCCTTCGTGGCCTGATGCTTCAACGTAAGGTGTCCATGTCAGGTCGTACCCTGTGGCTTGGTGGTACGGATGTAGCCAAGAAGCGTGAGGCCAGTCAATTCAACTGCTCCTTCACGGCTGTGGAAACCGTACAGGACGTAGTGGATTGTCTGTGGCTGCTCATGCAGGGCTGTGGTGTTGGCTTCAGTCCTGTGGTTGGTCAATTGACTGGGTTCAGGAATCCTATAGCTGATCTTGAGGTGATCAGGTCTACCCGTACTGAGAAGGGTGGAAGAGAGACCAATGCTGAATCCTTTGAGGATGGTGTCTGGACTATCAGTGTTGGTGACAGTGCTGAGGCCTGGGCCAAGAGCATTGGTAAGATGCTGGCTCACCCCTACCCTGCCCAGAAGCTGGTCTTGGACTTCTCTGAGATTCGTCCTGCTGGTGACCGCCTTCGTGGTTATGGTTGGATTAGCTCTGGTGATGAGTCTATCGCCAAGGCCTATGAAGCAATCTTTGGAATCCTGAACAAACGTGCTGGCTCTCTACTCACCCGAATTGACATCCTCGATATTGTTAACTGGCTGGGCACTATCCTCAGTTCCCGTCGATCTGCTGAGATTGCACTGTTTGAGTATGGTGCAGATGAATGGCAGGAGTTTGCGGTAGCCAAGAGGGAGTTCTGGGTTAGTAACCCCCAGAGGGCTCAGTCTAACAACTCTCTCTTGTTCAAGACCAAACCTCTGCGTCAGGAACTGGAACAGATTTTTGAAATGATGGTGGAAGCTGGTGGTAGTGAACCAGGCTTCATCAATGGTCAGACAGCCACCAAGAGGGCTCCATGGTTCCGTGGTGTGAACCCTTGTGCTGAGATTCTGCTGGGCAACAAGAGCTTCTGTAACCTAACTGAGGTTGACGTAGGGAAGTTCAAGGGAGACTCCAGTGGTCTTCGTGAAGCTGTGACTCTGGCTGCTCGTGCCAACTATCGTCAGACCTGTGTGGACCTGAGAGATGGCATCCTGCAAGAGGCATGGCACCTGAACAATGACTTCCTGCGCCTGTGTGGTGTGGGCATCACTGGTGTGGTCCGTAGGCCTGATCTGAAGGAATATGACTACGAGGAACTCAAGCGTACTGCTACGGCTGGTGCTTATGCCATGGCTGATGAGCTTGGTACTCCCCGTCCCAAGAACGTCACTACGATCAAGCCTTCTGGTACTCTGTCCAAGATCATGGATACCACTGAGGGGATGCACAAGCCTCTGGGTAAGTTCATCTTCAACAATGTGACCTTCGGCAAGCATGATCCATTGGTCCCTCTGTGCAGGGCTGCTGGGTATAAGGTCGTGGATCATCCTCTGGATACTTCGGCTGTCCTGATCACCTTCCCTGTGAAGTGGTCTGATGTTCCCTTCACCAAGGTGGAGAAGACCATCGATGGTAAGCCTGTGGTGATGGAAGTTAACGTGGAGACTGCTGTGGAGCAGTTGGAGCGGTATAAGCTGCTTCAGAATGCTTGGTGTCAGCAGAACGTGAGTTCCACGATCAGCTATGGCCCTGAGGAAGTCCCTGAGATCATCGACTGGCTCCTGGACAACTGGGACAGCTATGTGGGTGTCTCATTCCTGTTCAGGGCTGATCCTACAAAGAGTGCTAAGGACCTTGGCTATCTGTACCTGCCTCAAGAGGTGGTGACTGAAGAGGTCTATGAGGCTTATGCTTCGACTCTCCAGCCTATCAGCCTGGAGCAGAAGGCTAACAGCTTCGATGACTTCCAAGACGAGGCCTGTGCTACAGGTGCTTGTCCTATTCGATAAATAACGAACCCCACACACTTCCTGTCTTCGGGCAGGGTTGATGTGCAAAGGTGGGGTGTACTAATTCCTACTACCTTAGGAACCGTAACGCACGGCATGGCGTGACAGTCGGGAAAGACCGACACCGAATAACCTGATCAATCTGAAAACATGGCAACCAAGCGAAGAAGTAAATACGCTGAGACACATCCCAAGGAGGGCATTCACCTCCTGCCTAAGACTGACAAACAGAAAGAATACATAGACGCTCTGAAGGTTGCCCCTCAGATTATCGTAACTGGTCCTGCTGGGACTGGTAAGACATACATTGCAGCAACTAAGGCTGCTCAATTGCTAGAGGCCAATGTGGTCGATAGGATCATCCTGACAAGGCCTAACGTGCCTGCTGGACGGTCACTTGGTTTCTTCCCCGGTACAATGGAAGAGAAGATAGCTCCGTGGATCGTACCCTTCATTGAGGTGCTTGAGGAGCAGCTAGGCAAAGAGGCTGTAGAGATTGCCCTGAAGAAGGGGAACATCTCCGTGGTGCCTTTTGAGGTGATGCGTGGAAGAACCTTCAAGAATGCCTTTGTGATCCTTGACGAGGCTCAGAACGCCTCTGCACATGAACTGAAGATGTTTCTGTCCAGGATTGGTGAGAATGCCCAGTGCGTCCTTAATGGGGATGTAATGCAGTCCGATTTGAGAAATGAATGTGGACTGAAAGTGGTCATCGATCTTGTCAGCAAACAGAAGCTGCCTGTCCCAGTGATTGAGTTCACACTGGATGATATTGTCAGGTCAGACATCTGTGCCATGTGGATCAAGGCATTCGTAAAATCTGGGATTTAGGATTTCATTTCACCCAAAGTTTCAAATAAAACCGGATTAATCGAAACCCTGGGCAAATTTTGGGGTCAGATAGGCCAGTCCCTTGGCCTGTACCCCTCCAGATAGGCCACCAGCAGCCGCCGCTGGCAGTCCCGCAGCGGTCTGCGGCCAGTCTCAAGGTCATCCATCTGGACCCGGATGTTTGCGCCCTGATAGCCCAGCATCTCGCCCAGCTGGGTCAGGGTCAGGCCCAATTGGTGCCTTGCCTGCTTTATTTGGTCTGGTGTCATTAGTGCATGGTCCTGCAAGCCCCGGAAAGGGGTCTAGAATCGTTTTTCCGTGCATAGCCTAACGCACCCCTTAGCCGTGGGCAAAAAGGGCGTATAGGCCGTTTAAAGCCGTTTAGCCGTGCCTTACCCCTGCCGGTCAATAGACCAGCATGAGGCAGGCAAAGAAAAACCCCGACACTAGGCCGGGGCGGTGTTTACAGTCCCTTGCGCTTCAGTTCGGCAGCACTGGGGAAAATTAGGACCTGCTTTCGGTTTTCCGGTGAAAATTCACTGTAACCGTAGCCGGTAGCAACATGAGGGAATTTTTCCCGCAGGCTTGCAATCTGTTCGCTGGTGGCAGGCTTGCACAATTTGTAAAAGTACGCTTGCACCTTGCGCCCGCTTTTGATTGTCCCGTGGGTATAGTAATCAATCCCCAGGCTATAAAGTTCGCTGCCGTGTTGCATGATCATCCTTTCAGGTAGCCACAATGGCTAGACAAGGGCAAAAGCGCCCACGATAACCCACGCATGAGCATGGGCTACCATTGGTGCTTTTATTCTGCGTCAGGATCGCAGGCCTCGCAGCGTCCCTCATGTTCGGACGCATACTTGCTGCAATCTTCTTCGGTGTCGAAGTCGTATTCCTCGCCGCATTCGTGGCACGAATAGGACCAGCTAACATGGCCTGACAGAGTGCAATACACGCAGCCGGACCAATCTTCGGACCAGATGTAAACATTACCGCTGTTCGGGTTGATCCCTGCCTGACAGTATTTGTCCAGCGTCAGGCCCTCGCTGCGGACCTTTTGAATGCAAGCGATCAGGCGGTCCAGCGTGCCGGAGAATTGAGAGAAGATGTTTTCCATGATGTTTCGTCCTTTGGTTAGGGTAGGCGTGTTGCCTGGTGGTGAGAATGATTCGGTTGGGTGATGGTGTCAATCGTTATTTGACATGGCCGCAGCGCTTCCATGTGTCATATGTGATCCAGTCATAAAAGACAGTGAATTCCCCGGCCCTTGCGTTAACGTGGTGGTTTAAGACCTTGCGGACGATAGCGTTCGGGTGTGCTTTCTTTGCTGCGTAGTATGTTGCGAAGTATTCCATGTTGATCCCTTACTTAGTCAAAACGTCAAAATAAGCCAGTGCGCCCATTGTGAGACATAGGGCCAGCGCGATGGCGAGTGCGTAGTCTGCAATGGTTTCCCAGCGGCTGGGTTTGTCGGTGAAGATGTTGCGGGTGAATTGCATGGTGTTTACTCCTCAGTATCGCTGGTAAGGCTTCCTTCGCAGGCAGCTGCGTGCATGATAGCGGCCCCAAGTGCTTGCGCTGCTTGTTGGTAACTATCGTGGCCGCTCTCCTGCTTGCCATATGTTACCCAAAGCTTTCCGTTGGCCGCTTGCTCAAGCTTAATTTCAAAGCCTGCCATTGTGGTCTCAAAACATGTTTGCATGGTTGCATCTCCTGGTGTGTTGAACATGGGGTGATTGTACACCAAAAACGCAGCGTGTGTGGGCTTGGACACTAGGACAAACCCTAGTTTTGACACTAGGACAAACCCTAATCCTTGCATCGTGTTTGTCTTGAAAAGACCAAAGCCCATCCGGCCAATAGTTTTTTCACTAATAAGTACGCACTACGGAATGCACCCATTCCACCTAATGCCGAATGCCCATGCACCCAGGCCCAATGTCACCCAATGGCCCTGCCCATTGTGCATTAGATGGTACATCTAGCGGGATGCGTGATGCATCAAAGGCTTGCGATCCATGCACCCAGGGCAGGCCCGTCCGGGTCCCCTTGCCGCTATCGAAAAGACCCCCTACGGGCTTGAATCGAGCAATTCAAAAAAGCCGCTAAAGCTGCTGTCGTTGTTGTTGTTGTTCGTCCTTTCACGGGAGAGTGTCTCCCCAGAATTTCGTCCCCTAAGACCTCGCAAAGAGACTCCTTAGGGTCCCCTATTGTTTCCCGAAAAGACCCCCTAGGGGTCCCCTATTCATTTCCGAAAAGACTCCCTATGGCTCTCGAAACTGGAACCTATATCTCCGACCTGGTGGTGACCAATCCCACTGGCTCAGACCCCCTTGCATTTGCTGATGATCATCTCCGGTTGGTCAAAAGCACCATCAAGAACACCTTCCCTAACATCACTGGGCCTGTCACTAAGACCAATGCTCAGATCAATGCTATGGGCACCGTGGCGGAAGTTCTCGCTGCTGTTTATCCCGTAGGGTCTATCTACACCAATGCCACCAATGCAACTAACCCCGGAACTCTCCTAGGGTTTGGCACATGGGTCTCCTTCGGTGCAGGCCGTGTCCCTGTAGGCTTTGATGCTGGTAACAGCCTCTTCAATGCTGCTGAGAAGACTGGCGGTAGCTATGATGCTACGTTGGTAGGCCATACCCATACTTGGAGCGGGTCAGCGATTACATCTGACGCTGGAACACACGCACACAGTATCAATGATCCGGGACATGCTCACTCCTACGTAATGCCCAACACAGGATACGGAGCCATCCCCGCTGCTGAAAGCAACACTGCTTGGTATCAAGGAGGCACCACAGGAGCTTCCGCAACAGGCATTTCTATGAATGCTGCTGGTAATCACAATCATAGCGTGTCGATGTCTGGCACTACTAGCTCTAGCGGTTCCTCGGCTACCAACGCCAACGTCCAGCCATTCATTACGGTCTATATGTGGAAGCGTACTGCTTAAAAGATCATGCCATTAGAATCTGCTCAATATATTTCCGATCTGAACGTAGCTAACCCCGTCTCCACAGACTCCGTAGCGCAGGCCGATGACCACATCCGTCTGATTAAGTCTGCGATCAAGGCTACCTTCCCCAATATCACTGGACCGGTAACTGCTACCCAGGCTGCTCTTAATGCTCCTATTCCTAGCGGCATTATTGTCTTGTGGTCTGGTGTGTCTGCCCCCTCTGGCTGGGCTCTGTGTGATGGCACCAACGGCACTCCTGACCTGCGTAACAGGTTCGTGGTTGGTGCTGGTACTACCTACCCACTAGGGACCTCTGGAGGTTCCACCACGAGTACAGCCGCAGGTGGTCATACCCACACTGAGTCTGCTGCTGGTGGTCACAACCACGGTGGTGCTACTGGTGACACGGCTCTGACCGTCAACCAGATTCCTAGCCACACCCACACTTGGTCTGGAACTCAGACATCTGAGGACAATAACTTCACGGCTGGTGGCAACTGGCTGCGTGAGGGCTCCACTGTCCAGAGTTCCTCATTTACTGTCACTACGACTGCCACTGGTGAGGGTGCTACCCACAACCACAGCATCAGTACAGATGGCTCTCACAGCCACACGATTAACTCTGTTGGCGATCACACCCACTCGGTTACTCCTCCGTACTATGCCTTGGCATACATCATGAAACTCTGAGATACCTATGGCTAACCTTCCCCTGAGAGACCTAGGGGCAGTTGGTGTCGTCCCTGATGCCAACCCCTACTCCCTGCCCCCGAACGCTTTCAGCAAGGCAGTCAATGTTGTCTTTGATGAGAACCGCGTTCAGAGGGCTCCCCTGTTCAAGCAGGTCTTCCCTGCTCTGCGATCTACCCTTGCGTATGATGACTCCGTAGGGACGTTTGATGCCCAGGCTGGTACGTATGATGCTGCCTCTGGGTCTTCCTCCTCTGCTGCTCGGTTTGTGTCTTCCTATGCAGACCCATCCTTCGGGGAGACTGTTTTCACCTGTGATAATGATGGGACAGTCCGTACCTACCCCAACGGGAGTCTTGCCTTTGCCTCCCCGGCGTCTGGCACCATCACCAACGAAGAGGTCTGGTCCCATGCACAGGTTGCTGGGCTGTCTTACCTGGCTCGTAAGGGTATGCGTCCCTACGTCCGTAACGTCAGGACAGACATTGCTTACTCCCTGATCGCTGGTGACTGGGTTAGTACCCACTCTGCTGCTGTGGTCCGTTCCTATCTGGACTACGTGCTCATGCTCAACGTGACCAAGGGAACCACTGAGTACCCCACGATGGTCAAGTGGTCTAACCCTGTTGAGTATTCCTCTGCTGTCACCGCTGTTAACTGGGACCCCAGCAATCCTAACTTCATTGCTGGTGAGAACATCATTGGTGAGATGACCTCAGGTATCCGTGATGGATGCTCTCTGGGAACCAACTTCATCCTGTACTCTCAGGATCAGGTCTGGTTGATGGAATACACGGGGTCCTCCTTTGTCTTTAACTTCCGTAGACTCTTCCCTAACGGGGGTATCTTCAATACCAACTGTGTGGTTGAAATCGAGGGTAAGCACTATGTCTTCGGTGAGGATGACCTGTACGTCCACGATGGTGTGTCCAAGCAATCCATTGCTGATGGCAGGGTTCGCCGTGCTGTCTACTCAGCCCTGAACCGCTCCAAGCGTTTCGCTGCCTTTGTGATGCACGATAGCGTCAGTAACCTGGTCTACTTCTGCTACAATACAGCCTCTGACGAAGTTCGTTGGAGAAATACCCAGTACTGCAACCAAGCGGCTGTCTATAATTATAGGGCTAACACATGGTCCTTCATGGACTTGCCCAACATTATCGGTGGTGCCGAGTCCAATATCGACCTGCAAGCCAATACCTACCCTCAGGTATCCAGCTCCTACGAGATTTATAACTCTTCGTATGTGACTTTCGAGGGTGCAAGGCCGAAGATCACCATCGCTCTGGGCATTACAGAGCCTTCCAACGGTATTACGGAGTCCCGAGTTTATGCTTTGGACCTCCCCTCGGTGTCCCTGACGAACCTTCCGGTGACCGAAGAGACTCGTACAGACGCTGTTGTGGAGCGTGTGGGTATTGACCTTGATGATTCAGGCACTGGTTTGCCCCTGCGGTCCTACAAGACCATCGTTGGTGTTATCCCTCAGGCCTCCTTCAACACTGTTGATGCCTCATTCAAGTGGGAAATTGGCTCTGCTGACCTTCCTAATAACCCTGTTGTCTACCGTTCAACCTCCTTCTTCAATCCGAGTACGGATTACAAGGTGGATACAAAGGTTTCGGGCCGCTATCTGGCCTACAAAGTGACTTCAACCTCCTTGGAAGACTTCCGACTGATAGGTTTTGATGCCGAAGTTGTGTCTACAAGCAAACGATAAGAGTAACATATGGCTTACAGCGTTCCAGTAGAGAACTATGTCCGTTCTCCGCAGCCTGCGCTGCCAGAGTCTCAGCTAAAGTACCTTCAGGAAGAGCTTAAGAAGCTGGAGAGGGTGCTACAAACCATGTCTGAGGCTCTCAAAGAGGCTGAGGCAAGGCTAACTGCGGGAGGTCTATGAGTCTCCCTGAGGTAGCTCACGAGCATTACTTCAAAGTCCCTGTGGTGCAGCGCAAAGATTACGTAATCCGTCTAGAGGAACACGTATCACAGGGCACTTTCATTCATTGCGATGTGTTTAACTGGTCCAAGAGAGTTGCTTTTGCTCTCTTCAAGGACTTTCAACGGTTATCACTATTACACGGCGGTCCAATCCATGCTCTGCACGATTCCAGAGACCGGAAACACGAGAAATTTTTGAAATTCTATGGTTTTACCAAGCATGAAGAGCTTGGGGATCACCAAGAGATTTGGATTTGGAGATTTTAATGGGCTCTTTGTTTAAGTCCAAGAGTACGGCAGTGATGGACCCCGGCGCACAGGATGCGTGGAACATTGCAAAGCCGACTGCTCAGTTTTTGAATACCCAGGGCGTCAATTTTGCTCAGAACGTCCTAAACAACCCTACTTATACCGGTCAGCGTGTTGCTGATCTGAACCCCTTCCAGACCTCCTCTGCCAATAACCTCGGTTCGTTCGCTAACAACACCTCTGGTCTTGGCTATGGTCTGATGAACACTGGTCTTGGTAACCTCGGAGCCTCTGGCAACGTGGGTATGAACGCCATGGATGTGTTCAATCGGTCTTCCATGGACCCCACACAGCAGATCATCAATCAGGCTGGCATGTTTGCCAACAATCCCTACGTGGATGGTATGATCGATGCTGCTGGTCGTGACACTGTTCGTCAGTTGAACGAGCAGGCGCTTCCTTCTCTGGCCCGTGCTGCTGTGGGTGGTGGTAACACGAACAACACCCGTGCTGGCGTGGAGTCTGCGATCCTCCAGCGAGGTGCTGCTGATCGTCTGGCAGACATCTCTTCGGGTATCCGTGGTCAGTTCTTTGGTCAAGGCCTGGGCATGGCTCAGAACCAGTTCAATCAGAACCTGTCTAACATGCTGAACGCCAACCAAGGGCTTCTGTCTGCTGGTCAGTTCGGTGCTGGTCTTGTCAACGCTGGTCAGGACTTCGCCAACAACACATTTACACAGGGTCAGGCTGCTGGTGGTGTCTTCCAGACGCAAGACCAGAACCAACTCAATGCCAACATGGCTCAGTTCAACGAGTCGATCCAGAACCCGCTGTCTGTCCTCCAAGCGCTGTCCGGTATTCAGGCCAACACCCAGGCCAAGACTGCTGCTGGCGTGGCTACACAGCCTTCTATCGCCTCTCAGATTGGTGGTGCCATGATGGCCGCTGGTTCGCTGGGCTTCAAGCCGTTCTCGGACATCCGTATGAAAGAGAACATCGTAAAGGAAGGCGCTCTACCGTCTGGTCTCAACGTCTACTCGTTTGAGTACAAAGACGAGTTCAAAGACATCGCTGGTCATGGTCGATTCACGGGCGTTATGGCGCAAGAGGCCAAAGAGATTTACCCGGATGCTGTCTTCGTTGCTGACAACGGCTATTTCGCTGTCGATTACTCTAAGATTCACTAAGAGGCCCCAATGAACATCATTGATATTCTCCGTGGCCTCCCCTTCCCGATGCAGGGCGGCATCTTGAGCCTCATGGGAGCCACCGGCTCTCCTGATCCTACAGCCCCTGCCGCAGCGGTTCCTGAAGCAGGTGGTGGCCGTGGCTTCGTCAACCCGCCCCGTGTGAATCCCGCGGCTCCTCGCCCTGTTCCCACCCCTGTGGTTGCTACCCCTGCTGCGCAGCCTCCGATTGCTGCTGCAATGGCTCCTGCCCCTGTGTCCGATAACATCGATGCTGGTGGTGGTCAGAACATTGCTATGGCTGGCCCTGATCGCACTCCAGATAACATCGATGCTGGTGGTGGTCAGAATTTTGCTGCCGCAGGCACTCCCATGCAGCAGGCTGCTGGTGCGGCTAACCCGGGCATCCTGTCCCGTCTTGGCTTTGCTGACGGCAACCAAGCCATGATGGCTCTTGGTGGTGCTCTTGCTGCTGCTGGTTCCGCTGATCCCGCTAAGACTGCGTTGCAGATTGCTGCGCAGCAGACTGAGGACGCTAAAACTCGTGAGGCTGTGCGCCGCGCTAACCAGCCCAAGTTCACCCCGCTTCAGAACGGTGCTTTTGTCATGGCCGAAGTGCCTGGTATGGCTCCGCAGATTCTTCCAATCAGTCAGGTTCAGACCTTCATCCGGGAAACCGAAAAGATGAAGACGATGAGCGAAACAGAGAAGGCTGTCTTCTTGGAGCGGCTCAAGAACCAACTGAAGACTGAATCTGAGGTCGCTAAGGAAACCCGTGCTGGTGAAGGTGATCGTGTGCAGGCTGGTCTGAACGTCCAGCAGTTGAACCAGATCGCTGACTCGCTTGAGAAGACCGACACGGCCACTGGTCCTGTCATTGGCCTGTTTCCAAAGTGGGCTCGTGATGTCATCACCCCTGAAGGCGCTTCTCTGCAAGACGCTGCTGAACGAATCATCCAAGGCGGTCTCCGCGCTACCCTTGGCGGTCAGTTCACCAAGGAGGAAGGTGATCGCTTCTTGGCCCGTGCGTACAATCCGCGCCTGTCTGAACAGCAGAACGCTGCCAACCTTCGCACGATTGCCCGTGAGATTGCGGCAATGCAGTTGGATAAGAAGAACGCTCTGGAGTACTTCCAGAAGAACGGTACGCTGGAAGGCTTCACACCTAACACCAACGCTGGCGCTGCTCCTGCTGCTGCTTCCTCTGCTGGTGGTGTGGCTCGTCCTGCAAGCAAGGCTGATTTTGACGCTCTTCCCAAGGGCTCTCGTTTTATCGCCCCTGACGGCAAAGAGTACATCAAGTAACGGAGGTTCTTATGAGTTGGTGGCAAGAAAGCACACCAGTAGGGGATACCTCCAACCTTACCAAGTTCCTTGACTTCCTGAGTAAAGCTGAAGGGGCCGATTACAACACGATTGTTGGCGGCTCCAAGTTCAACAGCTTTGATGCCCACCCCGGCGTGGTTGGTCTTCGCACTAAAGAAGGCCCTTCCACTGCTGCGGGTCGGTATCAAATCACCAAGACAACCTACGATGACGTAGCCCCTCGTCTTGGTATCAAGGACTTCAGCCCCCAGAGTCAGGACGCCATCGCTGTTGAGCTTATTCGCCGTGGTGGTGCGTATGATGATGTCCTCAAGGGTAACTTTGAGTCTGCAATCAACAAGCTCGGTAGTACCTGGGCGTCTCTCCCATCGAGTCCGTATAGCCAGCCCAAGAAATCTTGGTCTGACGTAAACAGAATGCTAGGAGTACAAGTGGCATCTAACAATGCTTCAAATAACTGGTGGGCCGGTGCAACGCCTGTCAGCGATGCTCCCAGCAACGACAATTGGTGGGCTTCCGCTACGCCCGTTCAGACCCCTGCTCAGGAACCGGCTCCTAAGGCCGCTGCCCCTGCTCCTGCTGCCCCCACAGCAACGACACAAGCTGCTCCTGCCGCTGCACCGAAGGCGGCTCCTCAGCCTGCCCCTCAGCGTACCACTGCCCAGAACTTTGGTCTTGGCACTCGTAACGTACTTGAGGGTGTGGAACAGGCTTTCACCTACCCTGTCAGGGCTGTCGGTGAAGCAGCCTCTGGTATCGCTGGTCTTCTCGGTAACAAAGAACTCGCAGACACTATCTCCCGCACTGTCGGGATGAAGAATAAAGGTGCTGGGGCTCTTGCTGCCGATACGCTTGGCCTTGCTAAGCCTGAAACGAAAACAGAGAAGATTGTATCTGAAGGCACTAAAGCTGCTGCCGGTCTTCTCTCAGGCTCTATTGTTAACAAGGCTGCTGAGAAGGCCCCTGAGGTTGTCAAAGGCGCTCTGAACATTCTGATGCCTGGTACTAGCGGTTCCACTACTCAGGTTGCTAAGGATGTGGGTGTCTTCGGTGGTCTTGGCGCTGCTGTGGAAGCTGCCCCTGCTGAGACCGCTGCTGGTCTGGCTGCTCTTGCTGCTGGTAAGGCTGCTGCTGGTAGGGTCGTTGGTCCGAAGGTTGGCGATTTCCTAGACAACCGCGCTGCAAACAAGCTGCTTGATGCTGCGGGTCCTCGGAATGTTCGCCAAGACGCTGAGATTGTCCGTAGGATGGCTCAGGAGTTTGACGATCCTCTTCGGGCCGTGTCTGGTTCGGCAAGGCCTCTTGGGACTAAGGAACTCAACGGTAAGATTGAGCAGAGTTTCCTCCGTGAAGGTCAGGACCTTGTTGCTCAACTTCCAAAAGACTTTGCAGGTAAGAAGACACTTGAAACCGCTCTCGCTCGTGGCGTGAAGAACACCACGGATGAGATTGCTGCCCTTCGTTCTGTGCAAGGTGGTGAGCAGGTTGCTGATCTTATTGAGGCGGCAAAGCGAACCCAAGCTGTTACTGCTGCTGTGGCTTCCACAGGTGGCCTCATGCCTGCCGTCCGATATGGCGTTCAGAAGGCACTGCCTGGTTTCTTGTCGGAGCCTATCAATGCCGTCATTGGTCAGCGCCAGACTCGTGAAGCTGTTGGTCAGAAACTGATCGATAGGTTTGCTCGTGGTGTTGATAAAGTGGAACAGCGCTTTGGTGCTGCTCCTAGCAGAGTTGCTGCCCAAGAGCTTCAAGGCATCGTCAAGGAAGCGGACAATACCGCTTTGGCGAACATCATGGGAGCCAAGCGTGAGCAGGTTTCTGCAAAGCGCCTTGCGGACGAAGCTGCTGCAAAGGCCGCTGCCGAGAAGGAAGCGCAAAAGCTGCTTAAACAGCAAGAAGCCCAGATGATCCGTGAGGGTGGTGACATCCTCAAAACTCGTCAGGCCACAGAGAAAGCAGCAGCAACCAAGCAGGCTCAAGAGGCGACTGCAAAAGCTGCAGCCGACAAAGCTCGGGAAAAGGCGATTGCAGATAACATCAAAACGGCTCAAGCAAACGTACAAAGCAATCAACAGCGGTTGATTCAGGAACGTGCCGCAGAGGCGGCTGCGAAAGCGGAACGTGAGCAGGCTCTTCTTTCCGCTCAGAGTAGAAATTCGCAAGCGGCTCAAGCAAACGTACAAAGCAATCAACAGCGGTTGTTACAAGAGCGGGGCTTGGGTGACACAGCAGCGGCTGCTGCGGACGCTCAACGAGCTAAGGCACTGGCTGCTGCTCAAGAAGAGAACCGTAGGAAGTCCCTTGCGGCTCTTGAGCAAAATCGTGCAAACATTCTCAAGGAACGCCAAGCTAAAACCACTGCTGAGAACCAAGGCGCACTGAGCGCACTTATGCAGATGTCTGGTGGTAGAGATGTTGGCGGTGGTCCCCTGAGGGCAACCCTTGACTCCTTCTCTCGCCGCTTTGGATTGGATGATCAGGCTGGTATGGGTCTGCTGACCCGTATGCGAGACGAGGCAACTGATCCGGCAGCTAAGAAGCTCTTGGACACTCTGTTGAGCAATCAAAAGATTGATGACCTTTATGGTCTCCAAGACATCGTGGCTGCTTATGGTAAGAAGTCTGGCGTAATAAGCAATGTTCCTGGTGGTGCTTTGTCTGCTGAAACAGGGCGGGTGTTCAATCAGACTTCTTATGATGCCACTGTGCGAACCGCTGAGGCTGCTCGTGATGCTGCAATAAAATCAGCACCAAGCCCTAGCCTTAAGCAATTCGCTATTGATGTGGCAAATGAGAAGAGTCCGGCTGCTAAGATCGAAAAGCTCAATGAGCGGGTCAAGGCAACTTCCGATCCTGAAGAACTGGGCTACCTCCTCAACATGGTTGAGCCGCTAACGAAATTTGGCAAGAAAGCCAAGAAGTGAAACCCTACGAACTTTATAACCTCTGGGCCGTATTCGACAAAGCGACTACGGACCCTTCTTTCTCTGCTGAACAACGCTACTCCGTGGGTCGGGACATGCTTATGGACCTTCCCCCGGAGATGCTCTGTTCCAGTAGCAAACCATCTCTATCCGTAGTCCGTGAGGCTATGGAGGGACGTTTGAGCGATATTGAAAATGAACGAAGAAAATCCAAGACCGGACAACGTGCCGGAACATCTCCCATGGCCGGTGCCGGAAGGTCTGACCAAGAAGCAACAGCGGGAGATGGGGTATCCGTGGAGGGTCTGGTGGACACCAAAGACAAAAAGAAGCAAGCGCGAAAAGAACCCATCGTCAAATGACTTCATGAAGCGACTGCTCTCTACTGAAGAGGGCCGGAAGCTGCACAAGATGTGGACCGACAAACGGTTCGCTGCCGGTGTAAAGATGGGTCGTCCCAAGGGTGCCACAGACGGGTACAACCGCAGTGAGCGAGAAAAGATTAAAAAGATAGCCAAGAAAGAGGCTGAAAGGATTGTTGCCTATATGGAAACTGCAAAGGGATTTGAGATTCCTAAGCAGGATTTTGCCAAAGAGGCCATTACCACCGCAGTTGAAATCATGCGGCGTGAAGACATCAACCCCAAAGATAAACTCACTGCCGCCAAGACTGTCTTGGAATGGACGCTTGCAAAGCCTGCAACCGAATCTACCGTTAATGTTAAGACCGCTGAGTCGTTCCTTGAGGACATCGCTGCGGAATTGAACCAAAAGAAATAATGCAATCTGACGCTGTACTTGAAGTACGTAAGCGTCT
>JACCDV010683682.1_pt1 | contig 17096 bp, 15 predicted proteins | sample 7446131 | NCBI WGS metagenome assembly JACCDV01 (sample SAMN15323448, study PRJNA562643) | freshwater metagenome | isolation source: river surface water | place: USA:Blue River Watershed | collected 2017-08-17 | reverse complement strand
TGCCATCCCTAAAGCCGGCAATGTGCGTAAATTGCATAAAGCGTTTATACGCTACCACGATCCCAATAATTGGCCTATGTTGCGTGAGGCTTTGCAAAAAATGGGCAGAGCAGATTTGATAGGCAATGGCAAACAGCATTTAATTCCAGCTTGGCAACCCCTTTCAACTAAGCCGACGACCACTGTGCGTGGCCAGCCCTTGGAGCGAACTGTTCGACCTAGACGCGTGTCCGAGAACAAACGCAAATACTCCTAACTTTGTCTGCCTGCGTGCGGCTGCCATTAAGCTTGTTTAGCGTTTAATTAACGTGCGGGCCGGCTTTGTATTGGATGACTTCACTCGATTGCTTAACGTGTATCAGCTTCTCGGTGGTAAATCCTAGCTCCTGCGCCTGGGCAATCAGGTGTTGCTTAATCGGGTAAGTGAGCTGCGGGGTGCGTGACAGTATCCATAAATAGGATTTGTCTGGCCCACATACCATGACGTAATTGTAATAAGGTTTGTCCAACACCATGATGTTGTAGGCGCCATAAAATGGCCCAAAAAACGACACTTTCAATTTGCCGGTGTTGCTTTTGTCGGCATTGGCCGGGTCGACAAAGTAAGCTTTGCCTTCGGCTTCTTGCCAAGTTTTGGTTTTGCTATTAAACCCGCGATTGATCACTTTAATCCCGCCGTCCTCACGCAGGCTGTAATTGGCCGTCACGTAATCCAAGTTGCGTTCAAAAGAATGGTCCAGTCGGGCAATTTCATACCAAGTGCCTAGGTATTGCCTAGCATCAACGCTATCCACCACTTTCACTTTATCTGGTACGCCCATGCAGGCGGTCAAAAGCAAGGCGCTAAGGCCAACCAGCAAGTAGTGAATGGAATTGTGTCGTGTCATGGTTTTATAAAGCGCCTAATTTTTTCATGTCCGTCTCGCTTAACCAGCGCCATTGGCCCACGGCTAAATCAGCCGGTAAGGCTAAATCGCCAATTTGGATGCGCTTGAGTGCTTCCACACGATTGCTGATGGCCGCTACCATGCGTTTTACTTGATGGTATTTGCCTTCAGCTAAGGTCATGTGGATGACATGGGCATCAATGCGCGTGCATTGGAGCGCGGCTATGGGCGCGTCTTCATCAATCAATTGCACGCCTTGGCAGAGTTGTTGAATTTGCTGGTCGCTTACCGGGTGTTTGCAGTAAACCTCATACACTTTTGGCACTTTGTGTTTAGGCGAGCTCATGCGGTGTATGAATTGGCCGTCATCCGAGATAAGGATTAAGCCCGTGGTGTCTTCGTCCAATCGACCTATGCACTGCACATCGCGCACGACCAGTGGTTGTGGCAATAGGCTGTATATGGTGGGGTGGTGTTGGGTCTTGTGCGAGCACTCGTAATGGCTGGGTTTGTGCATCATTAAATAGGATTTTTCACGGTAGTCCCAAGCCTCGCCTTTGACCGTGTAATGCAAGTTTTCCAAGTCGAATTCGGCGTTGGGGTCGTCGCACGGGCTGCCATTGACCGTGACTTCATTGTTCCATACCATGAGTCGGCATAATTTCCGTGCCCCAAAGCCTTGGTTATGAATGATGCGTTCTAGTGCTAATTTTTTACCCATGCTTGTATTATAGCTTGCGCTTGCAAAAATCCCCTTGCTAAGACTGATGCTTAAGACTGATGTTATAGTGTGGCTGTGTTTGGGTGTGGCGCTAAACGGTATAAACCACAGCCGCCTTTAAGCTTAATGTTAGTGGATGGACATGGCAAAGAAAAACTATTTAGGATTGCGTGTGAAGCTGCTGTTAGCTGCTAGCTTTGCCATTCTGTTGTTCTTTGCCTTGTTTTTTGCTGGCTTAGCCCCAGCGTATTTTTCAGGTTTAAGCAGCCTTAGTTTTGCCGGTCTGTTTGCATTTGCCTTGGCCGTACTGGCCTTGCTTGCTTGGTTGTTTGATGCTTTATTCTTATTGAGATTAGAGCGCTTGTCAGCCGACGTTGCACGTTTGGCTGACGCCCCTGGCAGCATCACACGGGTCAAAAACCTAGCCGGTAACGATGAGTTGGCAGGTTTGTCGCAGGGCATTAACAGCATGCTGGAGAGCCTAGAAGATGCTCAGTACGCCTTGCAGCTGGAAAGGGACCGTGCTCAACTGACTTTGCAAAGCATAGCCGATGCGGTAATTACCAGCAACGCTACAGGGCAAGTGCTGTCCATGAATGCGGTAGCCGAACGACTATGTGGCATCGATTTTAATCAGGCGGCGGACAAGAATTTACGCGCTTTATTTCAGCTAAAAACAGAAGACAAACAAGCCACTGTCGACAGCGCTTGGTTAACCGATCCGTACAGCCCATTAGAAGAGGTCAGCTTAATTCGTGGCGATGGCTTGGCCTTTGTTATTCGAAAATCGGCCTCGCCGCTCTATGATAGAGATGGCCAAACCTTTGGCATAGTCACGGTGTTGCATGATGTTACCTTGCTGCGCAATTTATCCAATCAACTGTCTTTTCAGGCGAAGCACGATGCCTTAACTGGTTTAATGAATCGCTACGAATTTGATCGAAAAGTGCAGGCAGCCATAGACGATGTGGTCAAAACTGGGCATGCCAAGCATTGCTTGGCTTACCTAGACCTTGATCAGTTTAAGCTGATCAACGACAGTTGTGGTCATTTAGCTGGGGATAGGCTGTTGCAGCAATTGGCTGGCCAGCTTAAAGCCAAGGTCCGGGCATCCGATGCCCTGGCGCGTTTGGGTGGTGATGAATTTGCCTTGTTGTTGGTGGGTTGTGATTTAGTCAAAGCGCAACAGATTGTTGCTGATATGCTAAACACGGTAGCCGAATACCGCTTTAGTTTTGCTGCTAAGGTATTTAAAGTGGGCGCCAGTATAGGTCTGGCTGAAATTGCCCAAGTCCACAGCGCTAGCTTGAGTGAAGTATTGGCCGCAGCGGATGCCGCTTGTTATACCGCAAAAGAGCAGGGTGGCAATCGCGTCCACGTTTTTCATGCCGACGATCAGCAAATTTACCAACACAACAGTCAGTTGGAGTGGGTATCGCGCATCCATTTGGCCTTAGAGCAACATCAGTTTGTGCTGTATGCGCAAGCCTTAAAAAGTTTAAAGCCTGGCGGTGAGCCTCATCTGGAATTGCTCATACGCATGCAAGGCGTCGATGGTTTGCTTTACCCGCCCTCGTATTTCTTGCCGGTGGCAGAACGTTACCACTTAATGCCTAAAATAGACCGTTGGGTGGTGGCCGAAGCCTTGCGAATAATTGATGCCAAGGGCGAGCACTTTAAATCCCTGTGCGCCATCAATTTGTCTGGATTGAGTTTGTCGGATCCGACTTTTTTGGCCTATGTTCTAGGGCAAATCAAGCACTATCAGGTGAATGCTAGGCAATTGTGTTTTGAAATTACCGAGACGGCCGTTATCGCTAATCTTGATAGCTCGCGGCAATTTATACAGACCTTACGCGACCTAGGTTGCCGTTTTTCTTTGGACGATTTTGGCAGCGGCTTGGCCTCGTTTGCCTACCTGAAAAACTTGCAAGTGGATTTCTTGAAGGTGGACGGCCTGTTTATTAAAGCCATGGCCAGCAATAGCATAGACCGAGCCATGGTTGAATCCATCAATCATGTGGGTCACATGATGGGCCTAAGCACCATAGCAGAATTTGTCGAGGATGAGCAAACCTTGAGCATGGTTGAGGCCATAGGCATCGATTACGCCCAAGGCTATGCGGTGGCTGAGCCGGAGTTGTTTGACGACAGCTACTACATTGCGTCGCGCGATTTGGATTAATCTTTAACTAGTTGTAGCCGTAGGTGTGGATCGGCGCTAAATTCTTTAGCTCCTCATCACTGTACAAGCGCCCACGGGTGATGAATGCCAAGCCGCTGCCACAGTCCAGTGAGAAGGATCCGCTGGATCCGGGTAGGGCATCAACGATGGTGTGGGTGTTCTCTGAAAATTGAAAGTGGTTGTGACTCATGTAAAACACTGCGCCCTCAATTTCACCTACTACCACGTCGGATGGGCTGGGTTTGAATTCGTTAACTGGCATGCACAAAGGCACGCTGCCTTCACAACAACCACCCGATTGAAAAAATAGAATCGGGCCGTGTTGAGCGCTTAGCTTATGGATCAAGCCTATGGCGGCTGGGGTGGCCGATACGCGAGCTGTGGTCATGGGCGATGTCCCTATAAAAAAAGAGGCGGACTAAAAAGCCGCCTCTTGATTCTATGCCCGTTTAAAATTCTAAACAAGCCTAAACAAACATCCCTTAATTAGAAAAAGCCTAGTTTTTTCGGGCTGTAACTAACCAATAAGTTTTTAGTTTGTTGGTAATGGTCTAACATCATTTTGTGTGTTTCGCGACCGATACCAGACTCTTTGTAGCCACCGAAGGCGGCGTGCGCAGGGTAGGCGTGGTAGCAGTTAGTCCAAACACGACCGGCTTTAATGCCACGGCCCATGCGGTAAGCACGGCTGCCATCGCGTGACCATACGCCAGAACCTAGACCGAAGATGGTGTCGTTAGCGATAGCCAGTGCTTCGGCCTCGGCTTTAAAGGTGGTCACAGCAAGCACTGGGCCAAAAATTTCTTCTTGGAACACGCGCATTTTGTTATGGCCTTTTAGCAAGGTAGGCTGTACATAATAACCGTCAGCAAATACGCCGCTTAAGACATTGCGCTCACCGCCGATAAGTAATTTGGCGCCTTCTTGTTTGCCGATATCCATGTAAGACATGATTTTATTCATTTGGTCTAGTGATGCTTGCGCACCTATCATGGTGTTTGGATCCAATGGGTTGCCTTGTTTAATGGCCGCCACGCGTGGTAATACGCGTTCCATGAACTTGTCGTAGATGGATTCTTGGATCAATGCGCGTGATGGGCAGGTACATACTTCGCCTTGGTTAAAGGCGAACAAGACCAAGCCTTCAACCGCTTTGTCAAAGAAGTCATCGTCTGCATCGGCAATGTCTTCAAAGAAGACGTTAGGGGATTTACCGCCTAATTCTAAGGTGGCAGGAATTAAGTTTGATGCAGCGGCTTGCGCAATCACGCGACCGGTACCGGTTGAACCAGTAAAGGCAATTTTGCCGATACGGCGGCTGTTAGCCAATGGTGCGCCTACATCGCGGCCGTAACCGTTGACGATGTTGATCACGCCTGGAGGCAAGATGTCAGCAATTGTTTCCATCAAAATCAAGATGCTGATCGGTGTGAATTCTGCTGGTTTTAATACCACGCAGTTACCGGCAACCACCGCTGGTGCAAGTTTCCAAGCCGCCATCAAGATAGGGAAGTTCCAAGGGATGATTTGACCAACCACGCCTATGGGCTCATGGAAGTGGTAAGCCACCATGGTTTCGTCAAGTTCACTTAAGCTGCCTTCTTGCGCGCGCATGCAGCCAGCGAAGTAGCGGAAATGATCAATGGCTAATGGAATATCCGCGTTCAGTGTTTCACGGATAGGTTTACCGTTGTCTATGGTTTCGGCCGTGGCCAATAACTCTAGGTTGGCTTCTAAGCGGTCGGCAATTTTAAGTAACAAGTTGGCGCGTTCGCCGGGAGCGGTTTTCCCCCATTTGTCAGCGGCCGCATGTGCGGCATCCAAAGCCAGTTCAATGTCTTCTGCACTAGAGCGAGCCGCTTTGGTGTAAGGTTTGCCAGTGATAGGCGTGATAACGTCAAAATATTCACCTTTTACCGGTGCAACCCATTTGCCGCCAATGAAATTATCGTATTTGGCTTTGTAAGGTATTTTTACACCAAGGCCTTTTAAAAGATCTAAACTCATACTAACTCCTATAGTTTTGCTGTTGTTTATGTGGTGTTTCTATCGGTTAAAGCGCATTGTTCTGTAGACAATTTATTGTAATTGATAAGTTAGCTTTATCCTTAGCAAGGCCTTAGTGGTTAAGGTTCTAAGAATAAAAGCACGACCTAAACAATAAACCTTAGATGCGGGCAAATCAAGCAATAATTAAATGATTTTTTGTCTTTTTACAGATATCTTATGTTTTATATAAGACTTGTGTTTTTTGACGAACCGCAGGCCATTTAATTCTTCCGTTTTTCGCCTATGTGGGTTTCACCGCGCTGCTTAGCTAGCTGCACCTGTTTTTGTCGTTCGCTTAAACGCGCGCGTTTGTCGGCCGATAAATGATTAAAGCAGTAGGGGCAAGAAATGCCAGGGCTGTAGTGCTCGCTTTGCATTTCGGCAGGCGATAGGGGGTGGCGACAGGCGTAGCATTGGTCAAAATCACCCACGGCTAAATTGTGTTTAACCGCTACCCGCTGGTCAAATACAAAGCACTCGCCTTGCCACATACTGACCTCTTCCGGCACGGTTTCTAGGTATTTTAAAATGCCGCCTTGCAGGTGGTAAACTTCTTCAAAGCCTTGATCTAGCATGTAAGAGGAGGCTTTTTCACAACGTATGCCACCCGTGCAAAACATCGCTACTTTCTTGTGTTTGGTTTTATCCACGTGCTTGGCAATGTAGTCTGGAAACTCACGAAAAGTGGTGGTCTTAGGATCAATCGCACCTTTAAATGTGCCTATGTCGACTTCGTAGCCGTTGCGTGTGTCTATCAGCAACACCTCAGGGTCAGAAATTAGATCATTCCAGTCCTCCGCTTTAACGTAGCTGCCGACTTTCTTGGTCGGGCTTACCCCAGGCACACCCAAGGTGACGATTTCTTTTTTCAGCTTCACTTTCATGCGGTAAAACGGGTGTTCGTCAGCGTAGGATTCTTTGTGTTCTAAGTCAGCAAAGCGACCTTTAAACAGCGTATCGTTGCGTAAAAAAGCCAACAAGCGTTGCACATCGTCTGGCAAGCCAGCGATGGTGCCGTTAATGCCTTCTTCAGCCAACAGCAAGGTGCCTTTGATGTGATAGGCTTGGCAGGCCTTAAGTATGGGTGCTTGCAAGGCCTGGTAATCAGGCAAGCTGACAAATTTATACAAAGCGGCTGTTAGGTAAGTCTGATGGGTTGTCATGGCTATCGGGTTTTTGCAAAACACCATGGTATCACTAGCCACCTTTGGCTATGGCAGGAATTTTCTGGGTAATTGTAGAATTGGCTTTAGCGACAATTCAGCCATAACGAGAAAGTAATTTTTTCTACTACTCAATCGCCAGTATTTCACCCATGCCTTTGTTGGCGGCATCGCCCAGCCAGCGTTCCACCCGCTGACAGTCTAGCTTGGCAAAGCGCTTGGAATAGGGTGCAAAGGATTTAAACAACAGCTGCAAGAATGGCAGGCTATGGCTGCCGCAGCTTTGCATGGTGGCATGCAGTACGGGCTTGTTGGTAAATAATAAGGTGCCACGACGCATGCTAAAGCCGGCATATTGGCCTACCTGGCCAAGCACGCCTAGCGTGCCAGCAATCATGCGGCTGCCGCAATAATCGCCGACATTGCCTTCTATTAACACTAAGCCTCGGCGCATTTGGTCTGCCACGCGATCACCGGCATTGCCCTTTACCACTACCGTGCCACCGGCCATGCCCTTGCGTAAACCAGCTGATGCGCCCGCTAAAAAATCTTCGGTATTGCCGTCTATGATCAGTAGGCCATTTTGCATATTGCAGGCAGCAAAACTTTTCGTGTTGCCTAGGCAATGCAATTCGCCGCCTTTCATGCCAAAGCCTAAATACATGCCTGCGTCACCCTCTACCAGCAGACTGCCGCTACGCATGTTAGCGCCTAGGTAATCAAGTTGGCTGCTGCTGTTTTTTATGTGCAGCTGTTGCGTGTCCTGGCCGCTGATATCGAACAGTTGGTCTAGGCGCATGCGCTCTCTGCCGTGTTCGATGCTTAAGCCGGCAATCTCTGCTAAGGATTTTCCGGCCAAATAAGCTGGGCTCAGCACTGCGCAGTTGATGGCAAGCTGCAATGGCATTTTTAAGCTAAAGGTCAGCGCGCTCATGGGCGATTGTTTCCCATAATGGCGTGCAATTTAAAATGGTGTGGCCCCAGTTTGCCGCCGTAATTGCCGGCAGAAATACGCTTAACACCGCTGCCTGTGCCCAGTGCGCAGATGGCGGTGATGCCGGTCTGCATGGCCAAGGCGATGTCGTCAAAGCTTAAGCCATCGATGACAATTTCCATCACGCTTTCTATGTCAGCCGACAGTTCGGTTTGCGTCACGCCTTTTAAGGTGGGGCAGAAAGCATCGTTAGTTGAGGCAAACATAGATTGGTAACGGCTACCAACTTTGGAGCCGGATCGGACCACGCCGCCCGGAAACGGCATGATGATGTTGGGCAGTTTTTTCATGGCGGCCACGGCCACTTCGGCGGCCGCTAAAGCGGCACTTTGCGAGCTGGTAAGGATTAAGAAATTGCCCCCGCCAATCGCGCGCACCATGCCTGTGCTTTCTTCGCACAAAAATTCGCCGTCCATGACCGGGATGCGCCAATAGCGCTTGCCGCCTATCAGTTTGCTGGTTTGGTAGCCGTCGCCAAAGAAGCGTAAATTTTTACCTAAGTTGATGGGTTCATCACTGCTGATGCCGGCAAAGGCGGCGGCCGTGGGGCAGGTCAACACGCACTGGCCCATGCGCGTTTCCAGTTGTTGCATCAGCACTTTGCTGCCCATGGCAAACAGTAAGACACTCACGCCCGGACGCCCGTCTGGCGTTTGGTCTGCGGGCAGTTCGCCTTCTATGCCGGCTTCCACGCCGCAGCCTATCACTGAGGTGGCAAAGCCGGTCATGGCGTTAGCTGCGTGGTATGCCCATGTGAGCGTTTGCGCGGTAATGATGACACGCGTGGCGCGCATGTTAAAGGCTTCAGCGAAGCTATCGTCTATCTGTATTCCGTTAATTAGCATCTGGGCTGCATCTCATTAGGCTTGTGGGTTAGTGGCTTGCTTGTTGTGCACCACGATGCTACCACGGCCGTCATCGGCTATTTCATCGTTGCTGATCTTAAAATTGGCCATTTGCATGGTTTGGTATTTGGCAAAATAGGCGCTTAAGTCTTTTTCCACGCCCAGATCAAACGCCGGTTTGGTGGTGTGGGTGGCACCCCAAACGACTTTAACCACTTTGCCGTCTTTTACCACCAGCTCACCATTCTTAAAGACGTAATCGGGCTTGCTGAACATGGCTTCGCGGTCGGCTTGGTCGGTGTACACCGTGATGTCGGCCGCCGCGCCTATGCCTAAATGGCCTCTGTCATTTAAGCCTATCAAGCCAGCTGCTCCAGCGCGGGTCATGGTGGCGATGTCATAGAGGCTGTACTCGCGGTCTAAGCTGAGCAAATTACTCATGGCTTGAGCGTCTAGATTGAGCTTGGCAAAGGCCTCGTTTCTAAAGTGTTTGTCCATCAGCAAGCGAATTAAATGCGGGTAGCTGGTGAAGGGGGCGCCATTCGGGTGGTCAGTGGTTAAGAAGATGCGCCATGGGTCATCCACCGATAAGAACAACTCCAAGCCTATGGCCCATTGCAGGGCATTAACGTAGTTTTGGTCGCGGTATTTAAATGGCAGCACGCCGCAGCCGGCATCGCATTCTATGTCCATCAACACCGATTTTTTTGGGTTGGCATGGTGGGCGTTGCGTTGTTGCACCATGCTGTCGCCGGAGGCGGTGACGGTTTGGCCAAACAGAATTTGCCCGACATCGGCAGTGATGTGTTTATGTTTATTTAAGGCCTCCGCAATTTCTGCCGCGGCCGAGGAAAACTGCTTGTCGCCTTCTTTGCCGTAACTGTGAAACTGGATGTGGGTCAAGTGCATGGGCAAGCCGTCGGAGGCGCTCATGGTGTCCAGCGTGGTTTGAAAGTTACCGGCGGCGCCCAAATTATTGCAATGCACGTGCAGCGGTTTTGCGATGCCCAGCTCATGCACGGCACGGCTTAAGCTTAGTAAAATTTGCCTAGGGGATAGTTGGTAGTGGCGATTGTTCTCATCCAAATCCAAGCGGCGTTGATTAAATTTGAAGGCATTGATGCCGCCCGGGTTGACCACTTTAATGCCTATGGATTGGGTGCTGTGCAGTATCCAAGCGACATAATCGTTGATGGCTTTTTGATCTTGCTGGCTGGCGAGCATGCGTAAAAAATAATCATCGTTGCCCAGCATGGCATACGCGCCTTTATCTATCATGGGCGTGTCGGCCATTTCTAAGTGCGCTTGCCTGGCGTTAACCGGCATTAAGGCTGGCTCAAAGGCCGCCGTGTAGCCCATCTCTATGTAGCGAAAGCCGGTCTCGGTGGTGTTGGGCGTGGCATGGTGGCTGCAATGCGGCGTGCACACATGCGCTTCGGGTTCGCTGTAGTGTTTGCTGGCTTGAAATTCCGGCAGCAGCATGCGGGCAATATTGCTTTTGCCGCCGCCGATGTGGCTGTGCATGTCGATGGCGCCAGCCATCACCACTTTGCCGCTTAGGTCTAAGCTATTGCTTATTTTGCTGGCATCGGATGGCTTGGCCACGATGCGACCTTGGCTGATGTAGATGTCTTCCACCACGCCATTTTTTTTGTGGGTCGGATCATAGACCCGTGCATTTTTGAGCCGTGTAATCAATTGAGTGCCGCCTCTATTTGTCGTATCACGTCGGCTAAGCGCGGCAAGTTGCTGTCGCGACATTTTTTGAGTGGCAGGGCAATCGAGCCGTCCATCCTAAATAGTGTGCCAGCGGCATCAACCCCAGGCACGCCAACCGGAATGAACACCTCAGGTGGGCGCTCAAACTGCGTATTGGGGTGGCCTATGGCAATGATGGGGCCTGGGTAGCTAGGCGGTTGATGGGCATTAAAGGTGCTGACCCACAGCAAGGCGTCGCAACTTTTGAGCTGCTGGGCGCTGGAAAATTGCTGCGTGTCGTAGCTGACGTGGTCGGCTAAAAAGCGACTGCGGGCAGGGTAGCCGCTCAGCCAAGTGCAGGTTTGGTTGATGCTGGTGTCGCCATCGCCACTGTTTAGGCTTAAGCCAGCGACCCGTTTGCTTTCATTTAATTTAGCTATCCATTGCGTGATGCTTTGCACGGTTAGCTCAGCGTGTGGGTAATCCAATTGACTGGCAGACCAGACCAGCACAGCATAGTCCGCGGCCTGAATTTTTTCTATGATGAGCTTTAAGGAAGCCACCGGCACGCCGGCGATTAAGGCCGTATTGGCCAGTTTAGATAAGGTGTTGCCAGGCTGGCTCAAGGCATTAAGCGCGTTTAGGATCTCTGGCAAGCTGGCCTTGTCGGCGGCTATGGTCGTGGCGACCGTGCCGTCGGGCGCCATGCCAGCTGTCGTGTCGGCCGCATCCACGCCCAGGTAAATGACGCTGGGCTTGCTCTTGTTGAATAAGCTGTCTGCATTCCACACCAGTTTTTCAAAAAAGCGTGGATGGCTGCTGACGATGTCGGTGCCTATGGCCACGATCAGGTCAGCACGATTCTTTACTTCGCTTAAGGTGGTGGTTTGCCAGCCACTGTTTTGCATGGCTAAGGTGTTGCGTACGCTGGCTTCACTGTGCATGTGGTCCAGTGTGGCGTGGCATTTTTCAGCCAAACCTAAAATGGCTCGCATGCCTTGCACTTCGGTGCCTAAGCCAGCAAACAGCGCTTGTTGGCTGGCGCTTAGTATGGCGGCGGCGGCTTGCACAGCCGTGTTTAAATCGCAGCTTTTGCCAGCCAGGCTAGGGCTGCTGTTTTGACTTGCTAGGGCTGCCGCAAAAAAACCTTGGCCTTTCTGACAAGTGGTGGCAGGGCTTAAGCTGCTTGGGTCCAAAAGCAGGTCGTCGCATAGCAAGCCGCAGGCAGGGCATGCATGGTAGGGGTTGGTGGCGGGTGTGTTGGGTAATTTCATTAAATGTAATTTTGCCACATTGTGCTTAATTCGCGCTTAAAACATGCGTAGAACATGCAATTTAGGTTTATTTTAAGCGCTAAAAATGGTATTTTATCGTTCTTTTCAATGTATTAATTAAATGGAGTATTTATGGCTGTTCAACGCACGCTTTCTATCATCAAACCTGATGCCGTGGCAAAAAATGTTATTGGTAAAATTTACACACGTTTTGAAAACGCCGGCTTAAAAGTCGTGGCAGCAAAAATGGCGCAATTAAGCAAAGCCGAAGCGGAAGGTTTCTACGCTGTGCATGCGGCTCGTCCATTCTTCAATGATTTGGTTAAATTCATGATTTCTGGCCCAGTGATGATACAAGCCTTAGAAGGCGAAAACGCGGTGCAAGTTAACCGTGATTTAATGGGTGCCACCAATCCTAAAGAAGCCGCCGCCGGTACTATACGCGCTGACTTTGCAGAAAGCATAGACGCCAATGCCGTTCACGGTTCAGATTCTGCAGAAAACGCAGCCATCGAAATTGCTTACTTTTTCGGTAAATAATTAAGCTTCCTCGCTAGGCCGGTTTGCGCCCAATACAGAGGCTTAGCCGTACTGTAGGCAAGGCCTGAATGTATTAAGCACGATAGGCCTGGCTTGGAAATTTTAATGACAGCTATGCAAGGGTAAAAACACAATTGCTTAATCTCCTCGATTTTAATCAGCCGCAACTGGCCGCCTGGTTTGCTGAACAAGGTGAAAAACCTTTTCGCGCCAAGCAGTTAATGCGCTGGATGCACCGATTTGGCGTGCATGATTTTGAGCAGATGACGGACATCGCTAAAGTGCTGCGCGACAAGTTGGCGCGTGAAACTGAGATACGCTTACCGCAGGTGCAGTTAGAGCAGGTGTCAAATGACGGCACGCGTAAATGGTTGATAGGCACCGATACCGCTAATAGCATAGAAACCGTGTTCATACCGGAAGACGACAGGGGTACCTTGTGCATTTCCTCGCAAGTGGGTTGTGCGCTGGAATGCACCTTTTGCAGCACCGGCCGACAAGGTTTTAATCGCAACTTAAGTGTGTCGGAAATCATAGGCCAATTGGCCATTGCCAACCGTTCTTTGCGCTTGGAGCCTGGCTACGATTTATTGCCAGCCGATGAGCGCATTATCAGCAACGTGGTGATGATGGGCATGGGCGAGCCCATGGCCAATTACGACAACGTGGTTACGGCCATGCAAATTATGCTCGATGACAATGCCTATGGCTTGAGCCGCCGTCGCGTGACTTTGTCCACCAGTGGTTTGGTGCCGGCCATGGATAGGCTAAAAGAAGATTGCCCAGTGGCGCTTGCGGTCAGCTTGCATGCGCCCAACGATGGCTTGCGCGACGTGATCGTGCCCATCAATAAAAAATACCCACTCAAAGAGCTGATGGCGGCGTGCAACCGCTATTTAGAAAAAGCCCCGCGTGACTTTGTCACCTTCGAATATGTCATGCTGGATGGCGTGAACGATACGGTGGAGCATGCGCAGCAATTGATTGCTTTGCTCAGGCAAGTGCCTTGCAAGCTTAATTTAATTCCGTTTAACCCATTCCCGAATAGCGGCTACGGCACCTCTAAACCGCAGCAAGTGCGTGTGTTTAGGGACATGCTCATGCAAGCCGGTTACGTGGTAACGGTACGTAAAACCCGTGGTGAAGACATAGACGCGGCCTGCGGTCAGTTGGCCGGTAAAGTTTTGGATAAAACCAAACGCAGCGAAAAATACATTGCCATTGAGGCCGTGGAATGACGCTAAGTTTTATGCCTAAAGCTTGGTTTATGCATGGCTGCGCATGGGTTTTGCTGGCATGCACAGTGCTTGGCTGCGTCACACAAACTGAAAACCTTAATGACAAGCCCAAGGAGCGCGCCCAAGCGCATGCCGATTTGGGTGCCGTGTATTTGCAACAGGGTAGATTGGATGTGGCGCTAGAAGAGTTTAGTTTGGCCAGTAAAATCGAGCCCAGCTATGCTGCTGCTTTTAACGGATTGGGCTTGGTGCATGCGGCCTTGGGGCAAGATGCGGTGGCCGAGCTTAATTTTAAAAAAGCCATTCAGTTAGAACCCTTAAACTCAGAAGCGCACAATAATTACGGCAGCTTTTTATGCGCGCGCAACCGTTTGGATGATTCGATAGCGGAATTCATGGCAGCGCTAAAAAACCCCTTGTATGCCACCCCGGCCATGGCTTACACCAATGCGGCGGTTTGTTCGCTGCGTAAAAACGACAGCCTGCAAGCCGAAGACTATTTGCAGCGCGCCTTGCAGTTAGATCCAGGCGCCAGCGTGGCGGCCTACCAACTGGCGGCCATACAATTCAAACGCAAGGATGCGTCTGCTGCCAAAAAAACCTTGCAAACCGCCTTGTTATCCAAAGCCGGTGCCGACACGCTGTGGTTGGCCATACAAATAGAACGCGAGCTAGGCGATACGGACCTTGAGGCCAGTTATGCGTTAGAATTAAGGCGTAATTATCCAGAATCAGCGCAAGCTCAGCTATTACAGGGTACTAGACCATGACAGACGATATCAACCAGGTCGGCGAATTGCCACCATTTGGTGCGGTGTTGGCCGCGACTAGAAATGCTAAAAGCTTAAGTTTGCAAGACGTTTCGGACACCTTGCGTTTAAGCGTCAAACAAATCAGCGCCTTGGAAAACGATGATTTTTCGGCTTTGCCTCAGCCCATGGTCACCCGCGGCTTTATTCGTAATTACGCCCGCTTGCTTGAGCTTGACGCACAAGCTTTGCTTGATAGCTACCGCTTGCGTGTACCAGATAACACGACCACTAGCCTCAATGTGCAAACCTCGATTCCGCATGTGCAGTTGGTGAAACAAAATCGTCCTTGGCTTAAATACGTCTTGGCCTTATTGCTGCTGGTTTTAGTGGTTTGGTATTACCAAGCAGAGCAGGCGGTAAGCCCCAGTGCTACTCCAGCCGCAGTCAGTGAGGTGGTGTCAGCCGTGGCTTTGCCCGAAGCCGCTTTGCCGTCCACTGAGCCTGAGGCCGATGTTGTCGGCTCAAGTGCTGGTGAGTTAGCCGTTAATCCAGTGGTTAGCGATAAGGCCAGTAGCTTGCAGGCAAAAGCCGTGCAGCCGACTGCTATTCAGAGCGTAGCCACGGTCGAGTCAGATATACCTAAAGACAAGCCCATGCCTACGCCAGCTAATGTTGGCTTGCAATTGAGGCCTTCGTCTGACATGACTACGCAAATTGAAGCCAAACCCAGCGAAGTCAAACTCAGTGAAGTCAAACAAGCCACAACGATAGGCCGTGCCTTGCTGACTTTATCTGCCACAGATAAAGCCTGGGTGCAGGTAAAAGATAAAGCCGGCGCCGTGCTTTATGAAAAAATGCTTACTGCCAATAGCAACGATAGCCTAGAAGCGCAGCCACCATTGTACCTATGGCTAGGTAATGCCAAAGCCACCTCCTTGAGCTACATGGGTAAGTCGGTGGATGTAAGCAGCAAAACCATTAACAATACAGCTCGATTGACCCTTGAGTAAGTGACGGTATCTTAGATGAATTTAGCCCAATTGCACGCCCCACGTCCAACCCTGCAGGTGATGATAGCCCACGTGCCGGTAGGCGGTGGTTTAGCTGGAACGCTAGCCAGTCCTGTGGTGGTGCAAAGCATGACCAATACTGATACTGCCGATGCCAAAGCCACCATAGCGCAAGTGTTTGAGCTCTGGCAAGCCGGCAGTGAGGTGGTGCGCATTACCGTGAATTCGCCAGAAGCGGCGGCACAAGTGGCCAATATACGCAAAGGTTTAGATGCCTTGGGTTGCAATGTGCCACTGGTGGGGGATTTTCACTACAACGGCCATAAATTATTGGCACAATACCCAGACTGTGCCATGGCCTTAGCCAAATACCGCATCAATCCTGGCAATGTGGGTAAAGGTTCTAAGCGTGATGAGCAGTTTGCCGCCATGATAGAAGCGGCTGTCACCTATAAAAAAGCCGTGCGCATAGGGGTGAATTGGGGCAGTTTGGACCAGGTGAAGATGGCGCAAATGATGGACGATAACGCCAAATTAGCCCAGCCGTTGGCGGCCGATGCGCTGATGCGTGAGGCCTTAATTCAGTCTGCCATAGAAAGCGCAGAACAAGCCGTAGCGCTGGGTTTGTCGCCGAATCAAATTATCATTTCTTGCAAGGTGAGCAATGTGCAAGATTTAGTCACGGTGTATACCGACTTGGCCGGGCGTTGCGATTACCCCTTGCATTTGGGTTTGACTGAAGCCGGCATGGGCTCAAAAGGCATTGTTGCTTCCACGGCAGCATTGGCCTTGTTGTTGCAGCGCGGCATAGGTAACACCATACGTGTTTCACTCACGCCCGAACCCAAGGAGTCGCGTAGTAAAGAAGTAATCGTGGCGCAAGAAATATTGCAAACCATGGGCATACGTTCATTTACCCCGTTGGTCACGGCTTGCCCAGGGTGTGGCCGAACCACCTCGACCTATTTCCAAGAATTGGCCATGCAAATCCAAGCCTATTTGCGGCAGCAAATGCCTGTTTGGCGCGGCCGTTATCCCGGCGTGGAAAATTTAAATGTGGCGGTGATGGGTTGCGTGGTGAACGGTCCTGGCGAATCCAAATTAGCCAACATCGGCATCAGTTTGCCCGGCACAGGCGAGACGCCGGTTGCACCGGTGTTCGTTGACGGTGAGAAAACCGTGACCTTGAAAGGCGAGCACATTGCAGAAGAATTCCAAGCCATCGTGGAAAATTACGTGCAAACGCACTACGCCTTGGGCGGAAAATTACATCAGTCTGCTGCAAGCCAGCACAGTCAAAAAACCATAGCCATTAAAGCCATTTAAGCATGTCAGACAACACAAGCAAAACTAAGCCCAGTAAATTTCAAAGCATCAAAGGTTTTTACGATATTTTGCCTGAGCACACGCCGCTCTGGTTTAAATTGGAAGACACGGCGCGCCGGGTATTGGCGCAATACGGCTACAAAAATATACGCATGCCCTTGGTTGAGAGCACCGATCTATTTGTGCGCTCGGTCGGCGAACATACCGACATCGTTGAAAAAGAAATGTACGCTTGGCAAGATGCCTTAAACGGCGATAAATTAACTTTACGCCCAGAAGGCACGGCCGGTTGCGTGCGCGCCGTGATAGAAAGCAACCTGACCTACAACGGGCCGGTGCGCTTGTGGTACAGCGGCGCCATGTTTAGGCATGAGAATGTACAAAAAGGCCGACAACGCCAATTCCATCAGATAG
>JACCDV010344208.1_pt1 | contig 17106 bp, 19 predicted proteins | sample 7446131 | NCBI WGS metagenome assembly JACCDV01 (sample SAMN15323448, study PRJNA562643) | freshwater metagenome | isolation source: river surface water | place: USA:Blue River Watershed | collected 2017-08-17 | reverse complement strand
TTGTTATGAAAGAACTTCCAGCACTAGGTGGTGATGGTGGACTTATTGCAGTAGATAAAAATGGGAATATCGCACTTCCGTTTTGTACCGAGGGGATGTACAGAGGCTTTATTAAAAAAGAAAAACAAGGCGGTGCTATTGTAAAAGATATTTTAATATTTAAATGATATTTCCAGTAAAAGTTCCTTACACAGTTGGTCCTGATATTGTAAAGTATCAAGGAGCAGCATTTAATGCCAATCCGGATCCTGGATATCTAGAAGAAAAAAAGAAGGAACTTGAATTACATGATAGTCATATTTGCCGAACTATAAGTAATGATTATTTGCATCACCTAAATGCCTTTTGCGGGTTTGATATAAACACCTCTCTGCCTCAAATTTGCACTCAGCTAGAAGAAGATGTTGCAATATTAAAAGACGGGCATTTGCATACCATTGGTTTTTGTTTTCCAAGCGGCTTTTATCCGGCACAAAAACTAGGGCTTTCATTTTTTGATATGCACCTACCAGTAGGGGATGGTGAAATCTTAAGACGTTCTAGTGAAAAAGTATCAGCGCTAATTTCTAAACATGATGCCATGTTTAGAAGGTATGTTTGGACACTTACATCGCTGCCTTCTTTAAGTCAATTGCCTAGTTATGCAAGGCCAACACCGCAGTCAATTAATGACCTTTATTTTAGAACTGAAACCCAAACAACGGTTGGTATTGGGGGTGATATTTGTTTGTTTTTTGTAAAAGTAAATATGCATCCATTGCATGAGGTATGGGATGATCCCGAAAAGCGAACATTGATTGTTGATAGTATTCATTCAATGTCTGAAGCGGTGCTAGATTATAAGAATTTAGTACATATTAAAAAGATTATCAATTAGAAGATTGAATGAAAACGAAAAAGCCCCTAACTCATTGAAAGTTAAGGGCTTTTGCGGACCGGACGGCCGCTTTGAACCTTATTCTAACTAATCTTAATTTGATGAAACCCTCGAATATAAAGGGTTTATCTTTATATTCTTCTCATCTAAACAGGTCTAAATTGACTAAAATAGGGGGTAGTAGCTACACATTCTGCTACACATCAATTTGCTCAAAACGAGCTAAAGAAGGTGCTAAAATACCATAGTCTGGCTTTCTTTCTCTTAATGAGTGGCCTCACTTTGACTTTAAAGGGCAATTGTGTTAAAATAATTGAACTCTTTAATCCCAGGGCGAATAGTTGCGTAAAACCTTCTTACAAATTCTCCATCTTGTGCCATTACTATCCATTATCCTTAAATAAGTTTTACCCCCCTCCGAATGTAAATTTAATGTGTACCCCTCCCTACCACTACTTCTTCTATTAGTCAAAGCTAAACTTTCAGACTGTAATTTACCATCATATTCATTCCTGTCTGTTATTTTGTAACAACCTACAATATCACATACAGTTGGGTCATTAAAACTTGCTCCGTCGTTCCAATGCCCTGTTTTGGGTGATGACATCCAAACCTTACATTCTTTGCCATCAATCTGAACTTTAAACCACAAAGCCTCACCTGGTATTGCTGACATCCATGTACCTTGTAATTTATTCAACATTGTAGGATCTTCAACTTGTTTTCTGGAAGATGTATTTTGAGCATTTAAATAAGATGATGAGACTATAACAATAATCATTGTTAGTAGAAGAAGGATTTTTTTGATTTTCATAATTTTAGCTATAAGATTTATTTCAATTATTTTCATTATTCTTTGAGTGAGATTGTATCACCTAAATCTGAACCACCAGCAACTAATTTTAATCGATTTAAATTAAGATTACTTTACTGTATAATCAAAGGACCCACTACAAATTAAACCATTTAGGTTCGAGTAAAATGTATATGTGCCAGTAATTTTACCTGGATATAAATTGCTCGTTAAATAAACAACTGTTCTATCAGGTTTAAACCATTTCCCATCAATTGTAACGCTACTCAATACAGCAGACCCCGTTTGAGTTATCACGTTAGTACCATTTAAAGTTATATCAAGAGCTGCATCATTTTTTTCATCAAAATCACACTCAAAGTAATAGAACTTTCTGTAGCTGTCATTGGGATCAGCATTAAAGTATACTGTACCAAATGAATTATTTGTAATATTACGAGTTCTTGAAAATTTATTAGAAGTATGAAGAATACCACTCTTCGTTTTCATAGTGAAAGTTCCACTATCTGAGCTTGTAGAGCTTGTTGAACTTTTGTTACAAGAAAATAAAACAAATAAGATAATATAAAAATGCAAATATTTCATGTGTAAAATTTAAGATTGACTATGTATAAGGCCGTTAATTTTTCCCGATAAAATCGAAGTAAATTTATGAAATTATATTAATAAATTTTAAAATAAATTTTAAATAATATATGACTGACAGGTTGAACATAATCCTCAATTATCTTAATTTGATGAAACCCTCGAATATAAAGGGTTTATCTTTATATTCTTCTCATCTAAACAGTTCTAAATTGACTAAAATAGGTTGGTAGTAGCTATACACATCTATTTTTTACCTGTGAAGAGGCTCAGTAATAAATTAATGACACTCCTTCCTATCTTCCTTTCCAAACCAGATTTTGTTGTCGGTATTCCAGTGTTCCGGGCAAATCTTTGTTTAGCGGATGTTATTCCAAGTGCGCGTTTCCATGAAAAAGAGAAACCATATTTTGACATGTTAATTTAGTTTATATTTTTTTTTTATAATGTTCCTGTAAAAAATCATCAATGTGACTTGTATCTAATCCTCGTTTTTGTAGGATAGCTTTTAGTTCTAATTGGCCTGATACAATTGCATCATCCAAATCTTTAAATGAAGTTGCTAAATTAGTATCTGAATAAGAGACCTTAGATTTAAGATTATAAGTAGGTTTCTCTAAATTTTTTATTTGATTTTTCAATGTCAAAATATTTCCAAATCTTTTATCAATATCTTCTATAATCCTATTATAATTCGCGGTGTTTGTTGATCCATTGTTCCATAATACTAAGTCATAATATTCTTCATCTTCGGTAATAATACATTTAACTATATTTAAATCAAATAATTGTTCAACAATTAGATTAAATTCATTATTTTCTAAATTTAGTGGAGTTTTTATCGAATATAAATCGATATGAGAATGAGTTTCATACTTATAATCGCACAAGATTTTAATGGCATTAGTTAATGTTACTGAGAAAAGAGATAGTTCACCAATACCGTAGTAACTCCTGCTAACAATTTTATTTTTTTTATTAAAAAAGGTATTTTGACGTAATTCATCAAGCTCTTTATTATCGTTCCAGACTACGTCTTGATCTTGAATAGCTTTAATCTTAGTGAATTTTTTTATTGCTTCAGAAGGTAATATTTTTTCTATACTCATAGATTCAAATAAAGATCTTTCAAAACTAAATCCGTTAAAAAATAGATTTTCTTTACTTCCTGTTGATAAATTAAATCCATCCACAAGAATATGAATATTTACAATATCTGAATGTGTATATTTAAAAAAATAGTGTGCGTATGAAAACGCTAAAGCCGGATAAAAATTATTTTCTATTTCTTCTTTTTGTTTAATTGTAAGTTGATTAGATGTATGTCTTTCCTTTAAAAGAATATAACGTATATTTTTTAATGGAAAATGTTCTTCTGGTACTACTAAATAAACATTAATAGGGGAATTTTTATCTTTAATTTTGCCTATTCCGATTTTTTTAGGCTCTAAATTCCAGTTAAAATATTCATTGAAAAATGATTTATCATTATATTTTTCAATAACAGTATCAATAACTGTTTTTTTATCACTAAAATTGTTTGAAGGTTCGTTACTTTTTGATTTATAAACATCGCTTATACTTCTTCCGAATGACATGAAAAAAATATTTTCATAGTCATCATTGAAGAGGAATCTAATAGGTAAATTCAATAAAAGTAAATTATAAAAAAAAGGACTTTGTATATCATTTAACTCTAAAGATATTTTATTAAAAAATTCATTTTTACTGCTAATTTCAGTATTTAAGTCTTTTAATTCGTTTAAAAATGTTTCTTTAATTCCCCTTTCGGATTGGTTAAATGTATTTAGATAATTAATTTCTAATTTTTTATACTGGTCTAATAAAAGTTTATATTGCTTTTTTCTGATCTCTTCATTTTCTATTAATTTTAACCGCTCATCAATAAACAAATCGAATTCCCTCTTTATATTTTTAAATAAAAATCTTAAAAGAGGAATATACTTTTTTTCGTATTTTCTGCAATAATCATCTAAAGAGTATTCTGATTCAATTTTAGCAGTTTCTAAAAATTCATTTTCTAAAAAATTATCAATTGAAATCTCGTTAAGAGGAACAAATAATATATCTCTTGAATATTCAGAAAGAATTTTTACTTGATTTTTTAAAAATAAATCTTTTAAAGTATCGTAATTATTAAAAAAATTATAAGCAACAACTTGTAACCTATTTATTTTAAAAAATATATTTTCCCATATACTCACAATCTTCTCTGACTTTTGATATTCCTCATAGAATTCCTCTTGTTTTTCAATCTTCAACATAAGTCTTCTATGTTGAGTTGCATTTGCTTTTTCTAACCTTTCCAGTTCTTGATTTCTATCTCTTTGCGATCTTTCCCAATCTTCTAATTTTCTTCCCATAACTACAGTATTTTACTATATTAAAAAATATCTATGTTATTATAAATTTAAAATATATATGTAAAATAGACATATATCTCAATAAAAGAAAATATTATTAAAATAACTTTCCAGGGATTTGTCATGTAATTAATTCTAATAATCTAATTGAAACATATTATGAGCTTATCATGCAAAGTATTTTTATAACTTCAAAGAATCATAAATGGATTCAATTTCTGAATTCCTTACCCCCAGATATCGTTTTGTAGTGACTGGTGAGCTGTGGTTGAAAAGTTCCATTAATAAGATGATAGATTCATTTGAGTAGTTATTTAGCTTTAACGCCCTATTTCCAAGTGTCTTCCTGAACATGTGGCTACTTACGTTGCCCTCCAAATGAATATCATACTTACGAAGTAGTCCTTTGAGCTTCACATTCACATAGCTTTTGTCTACGGGCTTTGTGCCATATCTATTTAGAAAGATGAAATTCTCATCGTCCAGAATATTCATTTTAGGTTTTACCCGCTCTATAATATCTTTTAAATCAGAGTTAATCTTAATTCTTCTTTCCTTCTTAGTCTTTGTCTCAGTGACATACAAAAAATCGGTGTTAGTGAATTGGCTAAACTTCAATTGCAGTAAATCGCTAATTCTGAGCCCAGTAAATACCCCAGTCGCAATCAATAGGCAGAACTTATATTCTCCATCTCTTTCTAATTTAGATATCAATGATTTAAACTGATCCCACTCCATACTTGTAGTAGTTGTTTTTTGACCTTGCAGACTCATATAGATCGTTTTATGCAAAGTAAGAGCATAACTTATACTTAATGAGTATTTTACATATAAGTATAAGTTAAAATTTATTCCCAGATTATTACTTTCCTTAAATCGTTGTAAATCAATGCTATGAAAGAAACTTCAACTTATACTTCTGATATTAGTATAAGTTGAAGACAAACAGTAGCGTAAAGGATTAAAAAAATATAAAAAACAGTAAAAAATTAATAAAATGATCAATGTTGTTTGGCAAGGAGGTAATTTGATTTGCCAAACAACTTTTGAATTCTCCAGAAAATGATCATACAGATATTGTCTGGCAAAAATGTTTTGATTTGCCAAACAACATAATGGTGAATTCAAATCCTGATCGTACTAATGATGTCTGGTATAAGTTATTCAAAATCAGCATCGTCTTTATACATATCTGTATCATCAACTATAAGAAGGTCATCATAGTTGTAGTTTTCAATAAGAGTTGATAAAAACCTAACAATATTTTCTTTTTTACCACCGATAAATAGCTTTTCAGTGCTAACGTGATTCTTTCTTAATACACTATTCAAGACTGCTTCAACATATTCATACGATTGAGGGTAAATTGACTTTTCTTCTTGATTTCTGTTGGTATCAATAATGAAGACTACCTTATCCTGCTGCGATGGTTTCTTAACTTCTTGTTGCATGGGTCTATAATTTAATCAAATGTGTCTTCTTTATGGTCTGCTTTTCCTGCTCGTTTAACGTTTGAGATAATGCTCGAAATTGAATTTCATTGATTAATACCTTAATCTTTTTCTTTTTTAAGAGTTCTTTTAGTTTCATAATATCCTTTTTAATAAATATCATGAGATCGTATTACAGATCGATTAAACTTCGAAATATATGAGGTCTGTATTCACGAATAGCTCAATATCCAAGGAGTTACACAAAGGGTATATTTTGGTGGAAAGTTTGGATTTTGTAATACAGGAATTGTGGATAGGGTATACCAAAAAGGGAATTGATGTGAAACGATTTGTCGTAAAGTTGAAATATAATTAGATAACTTTTATACTCTTATTTTACGATAAAAAAGTACAAAGATTTAATCTTCAGCAACCATCATTGATTGTTCGTTATTTTATCCGTTATCATTAAAATCGTTTGCTAATAGTTTAGCCTGTTCGATAACTGTTTCTGTAGCCTTTAACTCCATATCTGGTGGATACCCATGTTTACGTAGAATCTTCTTAACGGCAATTCTCATTTTAGCCTGTACATTTTCTCTCACTGTCCAATCTATTGAGGTATTACGTCTAACTGTATCAACTAATTCACGAGCAATGTGTCTTAGTATTTCATCTCCCAATACTGCAACTGAATTGTCATTAACTTCCAGTGCAGAATAAAAGGCATATTCTCTAAAATCAAGTCCCAAATTCTCACCTCGTCTGTCCGCATCCTTGATTTCCTTGGCAAGTCGAATCATTTCATCAATAACTTGAGCTGATGTAATCAAATTATTTTGATAATTTTTTACTGAACTCTCCAACATCTCAGAGAATTTTTTAGACTGCACTAAATTTACTTTGTTTCTTGTTTTTATCTCGTCCTTCAATAATTTCTTCAATAGTTCTAATGCAAGATTTTTATGAGTCATTCCTTTTACCTCTGCTAAAAACTCATCAGAAAGAATTGAAATATCTGGTTTCTTAATTCCAGCAGCATCAAAGATATCAATCACCTCATCTGAAACTATTGCATCAGATAAGATCTGTTTGATTGCTGTTTCAATTTCTTCATCTGACTTTCCTTTTCCACTTTGAGTGACTTTTACAATTCTTGCCTTGATAGCCTGAAATAGACCAACTTCATCTCTAATGTCAATAGTATATGGGTGGGGAACAGATATAGCAAATGATTTTGATAATGCTGTTACAGCATTAATATACCTGTCTTTTCCATTCTCTAATCCAAGAATATAATTGGCAGCTTGGATCGGAAAATAAAATTTTTCTTTTGGGGTTAACCCAAAGAATGATTTATAATCAAATCCTTTTTGTACTGTTTTATCTGTGGGTTGTTCTGAGAACATCTGAGCCACTATTTCATATTTCCCCATCATTACTGATGCAGCTTCATCCTGGTCAAATGCAGGTTTACCTTTTCCTCCACTGTCGGTATATAATGATAGTGCTCGTTTTAAATCATTGGCAATTCCAATATAATCGACTACCAAGCCACCTTCTTTATCCTTATATACTCTATTGACCCTTGCGATAGCTTGCATCAAATTATGACCTTGCATTGGTTTATCTAAATACAAGGTGTGCATAGAAGGGGCATCAAATCCGGTTAGCCACATATCCCTTACGATGGCTAACTTCAACTGATCCTTTGGATCTTTAAGACGTTCTCCTAATGCTTTTCGCTTTGCTTTATTTCTAACATGTGGTTGGAAGTTTAAAGGGTCAGAAGAAGAGCCAGTCATTACCACTTTAACAACTCCCTCAGTATCGTCATCACTATGCCAATCGGGTCTGATTTTAATTATTTGAGCATATAAATCCACACAAATTCTTCTACTCATACATACAATCATTCCCTTACCATCCAATATTTCATTGCGAGATTCAAAGTGTTTGACAATATCATTTGCAATTAATTCCAATCGGTGCTCATTACCAACAATTGCTTCTAATCTTGCCCATCTTGATTTTAATTTCTGACGGTCGTCTTGTTCTTCACTCTCTGTTAGTTCCTCAAACTCTGCATCAACCCTTGGTTTATCTTCCTCTTTAAGATTGATTTTAGCCAGTCTATTTTCATAGAAAATCCTTACCGTTGCACCATCTTCAACAGCCTGTTGAATGTCATAAACATCAATATAATCTCCAAATACGGCTTGGGTATTTTTATCTGTGTTCTCAATTGGTGTCCCTGTAAAACCGATAAATGATGCGTTTGGAAGCGCATCTCTCATGTGTTTGGCAAACCCATCCATAAAGTCATATTGACTTCTATGGGCTTCATCTGCTATAACTACAATATTTCTTCTGTCTGATAACTGTTCAAATTGACCTTTGATGTTTTTGGTCTTACCTTCTCCAATATCAATTTTCTCTAAAATCTCAGGAAGGAATTTTTGAATAGTGGTGAACACAATTCCACCTGATGTTACAATTAGTTTCTTTTTTAGGTCGTCACGGTTTTCTGCTTGTACTGGTGTCTGACGGAGTAAGTCCTGACTTTGTGAAAAAGTATCGAACAATTGGTCGTCCAAGTCGTTTCTATCGGTCAAGATAACAAGTGTAGGGTTGTTCAATGCCAGTACTAATTTACCAGCATAAAAAACCATACTTAAACTCTTGCCACTACCTTGTGTGTGCCAAATAACTCCAGCTCTTTGGTCACCATGAACTGCAGTAGCTACTTTGGTGGTCTCCACCGCTTTATTAACAGCAAAGTATTGATGGTAACGAGGAACTATTTTAATAATCTCCTCTTTATTCTGATGGAATATGATGTAATGTCTAATGAGGTCAGGGAGAACTTGTTTATTCAACATTCCTTTAACCATCACCTCCATCTGGGGCATGTTCTCATCTGCTACCATTTTTCCGTCAATAGATTTCCAAGGCACAAAAAATTGCTTTGGAGACGTTAAAGAACCATACAGAGCATCCCAACCATCTGAGATGATTAGTAAAGCATTGTATAAGAATAAAGAAGAAATACTTTGTTTGTAAGTCTGTAATTGATTGAATGCAGAGTGGATCGTTGCATTCTCATCAACAGCATTTTTTAGTTCAATTACAACTAAAGGAAGACCATTTACAAACAAGATAATATCAGGTCTCTTGTTTACATTATTCTCTATGATGGTAAACTGATTCGCCACCAAAAATTCATTATTGGTGGGGTTCTCGTAATCTATTAACCATACTTTATCACCGGCAATGCGGTCTCCTTTTCTGTATTCTACATCCACACCATCAGTCAGGTATTTGTGCACCTGATAATTGTTTTGGAACAGATTGGGGCTATTTGTTCTAAGAACTTTCTTAATTGCTTCCTCTTGTGCCTCATAAGGTACATTTGGATTCAATTTAGCGATTGCAGCCTGTAATCTTTGTTTCAAGACCACCTCATCGAACTCACGTTCTTGTGCAACACCATCAGGTGAAATATCACCCCCGTTGACATAGGAATACCCTAATTCAATAAACTCTTGAATGAGAATTTGTTCTATATGGTCTTCGGATATTACTGCTGCCATTAGTTAGTTATTTCGTTAATTTCTAATTCACCTGAGATGAGTTTTGGAAGAAGTGTGTCTCTTAGATGTGTAAGTGATTTTAATTCGGATTTGTTACTAAAAATCATTTTTGAAATATTTTCTTGAATAGAACTAAAGTTAGATACTGTATTTTCTGTAGGTAACGATATGGTATATTCAAATATTTTAGATTTATCTGCATGTGGAATTGCAGCACCTGTAGTGTTATTTCTAATATCTTGTTCTTTGTATTTTAAAAATTGATACAATAAATTATTATTTATTCCATTAGATTTAATTATTGCTAATGTGGAACCAAGTATTCCCCTAAACCCGATTTCAATTCTTCCTGAGCTCGCACCATCCATAACCATAATTAAATCTTCTTTTTCACAAATTGTCATTTTTTCGGGTCTTGCAAACATTGATTTGCCGGTATCCAAAGTTTCAATCAATATTTGTGGTAATGTGTTTTCGGATTCGGTATCAAAAACTTCTAATGGCTTTTTGCCCTTGATGAACTTAATATAATCTCCAATCTTCCCAATTCCCCACCCCTTTGGAATCTCCCCCAACTCACTATCCACCATTTCACCACCAGATGATTTATATGGTTCTCCATTTTCATTGGGGAACTCAAAATCAATAAACCACTGCTTGAAAAGTGTTTGAGCAAGTGATTCTAATTCTTGATTTATCTTATTGTTTAGTTCAATTTTATCGTCAAGTGATGAAAGGATTTCTGCAATGGAATTTTGGATTGGAAGGTCAGGTATAGAAACGAGGACTTTATTCAATACCTCAGTTGTTAAACTTGGTACGGCAGAACCTACATTTAATTCTGCAAGATCATACGTCTTTAGAGTGTAATAGAGATATTTTGGAAGTACTAAATCTTGTTTTATTTTTGACCAAAACATTGTGTCAACTGACCAAAACGGTTCGTTAACGTAGAATAAATTGCTTAAAGTTCCCTTTCGGGGTATAAGTATTGATTCTTCATCATAAAGGAATTTTTCAACATATCGCATTATTCCTCCTGAACCAAACAAAGGATAGTAACCATCAGCCAAATGTTTATGGTCTTTGCCGTATTTGATTTCCATCAAATCGGATAATTTATATTCTTTCAAGTTGGTCATATTTTAATCTTGCTCAATAAATGAGATTAGTAAATCTGTAAGTTTTGGATCCTTAGAACCTGTTTTTAATTCTTCTTTACGCTTTATGATAACATCATAAATTTTATCCCATTTAATCTTGTAAGCCATTTCTAAACGGTCGCTATCCAAGTAACCTTTTGACCTATTTGTTTCATCTTCAAAATCTTCAAGTTCGTAATGCCCTGTTTTTAAATTCAAGGCTGTAAAACGCCCTCTTATATTTACATCATCGGTATCAGAAAACTCTAATTTTTCTAAATTTTGAAGTATATTTTTTGCCTTTTTATAATCTATATCACTATTTACAAACTGCTCCGAGATAGAATTAACATAATTTAGTTTAAAGTTTGTTTTTGCACCTGTAATTGTTTTTAGTAGGCTTTTATAGCTATTAATAACCTTTTTATCTAATGTAGAAATATAGGCTTTGAAATCTTCCACTTTGTTTGAGGATTCATAAAATCCAATTACAAATTCAACAAATTCATCTTCGGTAGATTTTGTACCTGGAAAATTGATTTCGTTTCCAATAGATTTGAATAAAGCACCAAAAGAATTCCTTGTATTACCAATATAATTAAATGTAGATGCTCCTTTTAATAATTCTGTATTAATCTTTATCTTTTCCTCTTTTGCCTTACGTTTTGTTTTATTGATATAGTCTTTCTGTAATCCTTTGTTGATTGCAACAAATTGTATCAAAGAATTAGCCCATAACTCAGCATCAATTGTACCGTAACCTACTTTTTCAGAGTTTCCGAAATATGCTTGGAAAATACCTTGATTGTATTTTTTAGAATAGCTACTTAAATCTACTTGCTGTTTTAAAGGTTCAAAACTGTAAAAACTATTTTTATTTGGCAAGTAAGATTCGGGCAACTCGTAAATGTATAATAATTCAAAATTGTGGTACTTAATTTCTTTATCAATATCAACCTTATAAACTAAACCTGCATCTAATTCTGTAATAAGTTGATTTAGAGATATTTTTCGATTAAGGTAATCTTGAAGTTTTATTATACTAACATTGACGATTAGCCATCTATTATAATTATTATCAGTATCAACCCAATAAAATAAATAATCTTCTCCTGATAAACTTTGGTAATGAGAAAGCAAAGGGCCATCATAGTATACGAGGTCACTTACTTTGACTAAATTATTTAACCAATCTGACTTTATAGGTATACCGTTTAATTTCTCCATTACATTAATTTTTCTTTTGGGGAAAACGACTTATTTAAATCACAGCTCTCATATTCAAATAAGTCAAAGTGTGTTTTTGAGTCTTCCTCAGTTATTAACCCATCAACGGATTGAATATGACCGATGCTCAATGTATTACCAATACTTTTATGTATATTCGGAATTGAGTTTGTGATGTTAACATAAAACGATTTTGCCCCAATTTCTTTACTGAAGCAGGAAAGACCATACAAAGAACACTTCTTAGAGTCTTGCTCTTTTAGTAGCCTTTTAGGGTTATTAATCCCCGGAGGTTTATGGTTTTTTTTGTGATTTATATCGTCAAATACAAATCTATAATACACAATTTTATCTGGAACAAATAAATTTTCAGGGGGACAACATAATCCCAGTTCATTTAGTTCTTCCATTTGCGATTGATATTTGAATTTTTTATCCATTATATTTCAATTCCAATTTTTTTAAGGTTAAGTTTAATGCGTTCCTGAAGTTCTATTGATCGTTCAAAATGAGATTTTAGGTTCTCAGATATCACAGCGACTTTATCTTCAAAAGAAATACCATCATCTTCAGCATCTTCAGTACCCACATAACGACCCGGTGTCAGTACAAAGTTGTTCTCCTCAACCTCCTTTATAGTCGCAGACTTACAAAACCCTTGAATATTCTCATAATAGCCATCCTTACTTCTCCAATTATGGTAAACCTCAGATATTTTGGAAATATCCTCATCGGTAAACGCCTTATTTTTTCTTGATACCAATGCACCTGATTTACGAGCATCGATAAATAAGATTTCATTTTTACGGTTTCTTAATTTGCCGTTAGTTCTATTGCGTGCCAAAAAGAATAAGCAAGCAGGAATCTGAGTATTAAAAAATAACTGAGTTGGAAGTGCAACCATACAATCCACTACACCATCCAAAATCATATTCTTTCTAATCTCGTTCTCTCCTCCAGAGTTAGATGTCATCGCACCATTAGCAAGTACAATACCCGCAATACCACTTGGACTTAGTTTATTAATTACTAACTGTAACCAACCATAGTTTGCGTTGCTGGCTGGCGGTACACCATATTTCCATAGATGAGAATCCTTTAATGATTCAGCACCGTAATCAGAAACGTTGAAAGGTGGGTTCATTATGGCGTAATCTACTTGGAGGTCTTTGTGTCTGTCATTATGAAATGTATCACCTAATTCAATTTTAGCATCTATACCACGAATGGCAAGGTTCATCTTTGCCAATTTATAAGTTGTAGGATTACTTTCTTGTCCATAAACAGAGATATCATCCAATCTTCCACCATGTGCTTGTAGGAATTTCTCACTTTGTACAAACATTCCACCGCTACCACAACAACCGTCATATATTCTACCGCTATATGGCTCCAACATCTCAACTAACAACTTCACAATACTTTCAGGAGTATAGAACTGACCGCCACGTTTTCCTTCAGCATCAGCAAACATTCCAAGGAAGTATTCATAAACACGACCTAAAAGATCTTTACTATTTTGTCCAGGTTCATTGAATCCAATATTCCCAATTAAGTCTAAAAGTTCACCAAGTCTTTTCTTATCAAGTGCTGGACGTGCGTAGTCCTTAGGTAGTACTCCTTTTAAATTAGGATTATCTTTTTCAATTGCGTCCATCGCATCGTCAATGTCCTTTCCAATTGTAGGGAGTTTAGCTCTTTCAAACTGGAGATATTTCCAACGTGCAGTGGGTGGTACAAAGAATACGTTTTCTGCCAAGTACTCATCTTTATCTTCTGCGTCAGAAAGCTTATCATTCGTAAGCTTAGTATGTAGTTCCTCAAAACTATCAGAGATGTATTTTAGGAAGATTAATCCCAGTACAATGTGCTTGTACTCGGCAGCATCCATATTGTTACGAAGTTTATCGGCAGTAGCCCAAAGGGTCTTTTCTAAATCTTGAGTCATAGTTAATGTAGTTCTAATCGAAATAGATATCCTTATTATTCATTAATTAATTCTGATACTTTCACTTCTAATACCTTAGCAATATTCACTAATGTGTCGATACTTGGATTTGTCTGGTTGTTGCACCAATAGGAAACACTAACCTTGCTTACACCCAGCCTGGAGGCCAAGTCTTTCTGTTGAATGTGTTTTTCTTTTAAAACCTCATCTAATCTGAGTACTTTCTTCATCTAATTTCTATATTATAGGATAGAGGCTCAAGTTAAGGAATATTTGAATTTATTCATTATCTTAATTTATAATTTGTTTGACAATAAAGGTCAAATACCCTTTAATATCAATAATTTTATAATTCGTATTGTCTAATCAAAGTACTTTGAACATATGACCGAAAAGAGAAAAGAGGAGTATTTGCGAATCTTGAAAGAAATGTCTACCCAGAAAGATGTACCAGGTGGGTTTGCAAATAGAATGTATTCAGACCTAAGAAGAAAATTCCCATGGCACTTTTTGATGTTCTCATGGAATAACAAATCAGAAAGAGTAATTGAGGTACATAAGCGACTACTAATAGAACAGTACCAGGCTAAGGTTGAAATATTATTAAAGTCTGAATTGACGCAAGGAGATGTTGATGATTTAGAAATGATTAATGAATCACTGGTTAAGATTTGTAATAGAAAAATACAATTGAAGCAAAATTAAGACTTTAAAATAACAATAATGAATGACCTAATAGAAGCCTATAAAAACACCAAATACAAAGTTTTTGAGCCAGCTATAATAATTGAAATTAGCAGGTATAATCAAGACCTTGATAATCTACTTTTAAAGCATAATTCAAATGAATGGGCCTTTATTACTGCATATAATCCATATTCAAGAGTTTTGACAAATGATGAAAATAAAATGCGTCACGATGAATTAAAAGAGTTAACCAAAGCTTATGTAACTTTTGAAGGTCATGGTGTTGGGGAAGATCCAGCCTGGGAGCCAGAGCTGAGTTTATTTATCATAGGGATATCAAAAGATGAGGCCTGGTTTATTGGTACAAAATTTGAACAAAATGCAATTGTGTGTGGAGTGATTAATAAACCTCCTGAATTATTGATATTAAATCAAGAATTTAATTAAATCTATGGCCAAATATCTACTCATTTTCGGGTTTATTTTCTCAATTGGATGTTCTGATAGCCAAGAGGCTAAACGTCCCTTAAAATCGACTTATGTACCACCTACAATAAATTATAAAGGTCAGTTCAGAAAGGGGTATGTTAGAAAATCAGTTAGCACCCGGCCTAATGCAGTTAAAAACCAAGCTAAGTCCAGGTATTACTACAAGACCAGAGGGAAATACAGGAGAAAGAATAAGTAAATCAGATCATCTTCCTCATTTTAGGGTAGTATCTGAGCAGGAAAAAATATTTTGAAGGTAAATTGTCTTCAAAAAAAATCAGTAGTCCCCATTTCACCTTTATTTCGAAAACTGGAAGTGATTTGTTGCTCCTGGCAGAGGTGATATATGTTAATACAAATATTACTAACTGAAAAAGCAGGAAATCAAACACTTATATACTTGGTGGCCATACTACTGAATTATTCAACGAGTTTTTATCTTTAATTCTCCTCTGATCTTCTTCCTAATTTGTTTTTCCATTGAACTTTCAATTTGTTTATATCTTTTCTCAAAGGTCATTGAGTACCTCCACAGTTTAATTGCCATCGAATTATCACCTCTGACTGCGTATGCTTTTGCATCCTGTAAAATCATCTCAGTTAAAACTGAAAATGTTAAATTAGTCATTCGCTTTTTTACTATAAAATTGGGTATAATTCGCCAATCATCTATCAGTATAAATACTAATTTTTAGTATCTATCAGTTAAAGAAGGACACCACATCGTCCATATCTATTGGCGGATCTTTGTTCGAAGACAAAAAGAGGTTAGTTGTTCATGGGAAGGGGTGAGCGGAATGGGGGATGGGTTTGAAGTCGTGAGACTTCGTCTACCGTTCGTTGCACTCACGTCTTCGTTGAGGGGATATTTAATTCCAAATTTTTTGTAGCAGCTTTATATTGTTTATATAGCTGATGTATTTCTTCTATTTCTTGTTTAGTTTTTACAAACATCCAGATGTTATCAATACAATAGTTTTGAAATTGATTAAGTAGCTCTTGCCCCTGCGAACATGAATTAATAATTTTTTGTTCCAGTATTTGAATTTCACTCTTCTCAACAATTTTTTCTGTAATAGTAAACTGATTTAATACTGGTACTATTTCTTTTGAAATAATAGTTGTATTAATTGTGTTCCCAGAGGAAGTACCCTCTTGTGATTTTGGAAGTACCTCATTAGTCTTGCAGGAAGTACCCCCTTGTGATTTAGGAAGCACCTCCTTGGTCATGAAGGAAGTACCTAACTCGATTTTTCGGTGGTCAGTTACATTACCAATTTTTATATCTTCTGTGGTTATGTAATTCATCTCAACCAGTTTTTTTATTTGCTTAGATATCCCACTACCACCTATACCTATTAATTCCCCAAAATCATTATTCGATTTATAACATCCCTCTGGTAATTTTAATAATGTAATAATTTCTGACAAAAGTAATTTTTGTGTAGAGGATAAATTAGCATCAAATAATACTGAGTAGGGAATATTAATAAAAATCTCACTTTGCTTGTTATTCTTATCATTTGGCAGGTTCAATACTTTTATATATCTACACTCTTTAAAATGCTTATACAATCTCTTTGTCTCTATATATCCTAATCTTTTAAGCTTACTAATCTGTTTTGATGCACCATCTGGATTAATATTAAGTAGTTCACCAAACGTTTCATTACCTGCATAACATCCCTTTTCGGTTTTAGATAGTGGCAAAATATATGATAATAATATTTTTTTAGTTGGGTCTAATCTACTATCCCTCAGAATCTGTGGAGCGATATGTAGATATTGTTCTTTATCATAAGCCATAAAAATAAAATCCCCCAATTTTTCACCGTTGTAGGCGGCTAATAGAAAGGAGGATCTATAATATTTTATACACTCTGGTGTGCAACCATTTCCTACAAAAATGATTAAGTGTTGATATAAT
>JACCDV010020274.1_pt1 | contig 17109 bp, 15 predicted proteins | sample 7446131 | NCBI WGS metagenome assembly JACCDV01 (sample SAMN15323448, study PRJNA562643) | freshwater metagenome | isolation source: river surface water | place: USA:Blue River Watershed | collected 2017-08-17 | reverse complement strand
TTGGTGGGGCAGTGCTAAAGCGGTTCCTAGATACCAGGATTGCCGAGATCCGGATTTTCAGCCGTGACGAAAAGAAGCAGGATGACATGCGCAAGCGCTATGCCAGTCCGAAGCTTAAGTTCTATATCGGTGATGTGCGCGATTCCCGCAGCGTGGCCGCCGCGATGCGCGGGGTCGATTTCGTCTTCCATGCGGCCGCACTGAAGCAGGTGCCTTCCTGCGAGTTTCATCCCATGCAGGCCGTGATGACCAACGTCCTGGGTACGGAGAACGTGCTGGCGACAGCGATTACGGCTGGCGTACAGCGCGTGGTGTGCCTGAGCACAGACAAGGCGGTATACCCCATCAATGCCATGGGCATCAGCAAGGCCATGATGGAAAAGGTCATGGTGGCGACTAGCCGCAACCTGGAAGGACGTGGCACCGTCATCTGCGGCACCCGCTATGGCAATGTGATGGCGTCACGCGGCTCGGTGATTCCGCTCTTCGTGGACCAGGTGCTGGCGGGCAAGCCCATCACCATCACCGATCCTAGTATGACCCGTTTCATGATGACGTTGGAGGATGCGGTGGACTTGGTGCTGTATGCGTTCCGCAATGGCCGTAATGGCGACATCTTCGTGCAAAAGGCGCCGGCGGCCACAGTGAAGGTGCTGGCCCAGGCCATCCTTGAGTTGCTGGGCCAACAGCAGCATCCGGTGCATGAGATCGGCACGCGCCATGGCGAGAAACTGTACGAAACCCTGCTGGGGCGCGAGGAGATGGCCTGTGCCGAAGACATGGGCTCCTACTATCGTGTGCCGCCGGACGCTCGCGACCTGAACTATGCCAAGTTTGTGGACGAAGGCGAGCGACGCATTACCCAGAGCACACACAGGGAAGACTACAACTCACACAACACGACACGCCTGGATGTGGCGGGCATGAAGGCCTTGCTGCTCAAGCTGGATTTTATGCAGCGCATCGTGCGGGGCGAACCCGCCGTCGCGGAGGACTGAGCACCATGAAGGTACTGATCACCGGCGCCAACGGCTTTGTCGGCCGGAACTTGCAGCTGCGCTTGCGGGAACGTCGTGATGTGCAGGTGATCTGCTACACGCGCGATCAGCAAGCCGGACAACTGGCCGGGCTGCTGGAGGGAGTAGATTTCGTCTTTCACCTGGCGGGTGTCAACCGGCCGCAGGACCCGAGGGAATTCACGACCGGCAACACCGATCTCACGCGCGATCTGTATCAGGCTGTGGCCGCTGCCGCCCACTCAACAGGCAGGGCGATCCCGATCCTGTACACGTCTTCGACGCAGGCCGCGCAGGACAACGCGTACGGGAAGAGCAAACGCGAGGCCGAGGATGTGCTGCTGGCGACGGGCCAGGATCCCCTGGTGCCGGTGCATGTGTTCCGCCTGGCCAGTGTGTTCGGCAAATGGTGCCGGCCCAACTACAACTCCGTGGTGGCGACCTTCTGCCACAACGTTGCACGCGATCTGCCGATCCAAATCAATGATCCGCAGGCAGCCCTTACGCTGGTCTATATTGACGATGTGATCGACCGTTTTATTCAGCTCATGGAAGGCGCTTTGCCCATGACCAGTGATGACGGTTTTGCGACAGTGCAGCCCCAGTACGCCACAACGGTGGGTGAGCTGGCGCGGCTGATTAGGACCTTTCACGATAGCCGGGGTACGCTGATGACGGAGCGTGTCGGCGCCGGTCTGGTGCGGGCACTCTATGCTACCTACGTCAGCTATCTGCCGGTGGAGGCATTTGTCTACGATGTGCCGCAGCACGCTGATCGGCGCGGGGTTTTCGTAGAAATGCTGAAGACACCTGATTGTGGCCAGTTTTCTTTCTTTACAGCCCATACTGGCTTGACACGTGGCGGCCATTACCACAATAGCAAGACAGAGAAATTTCTAGTCATCAGGGGCCAGGCGCTGTTCCGTTTCCGTCATATGCATACGGGGCAGACGCACGAGTTGCGGACTTCCGGAGAAAGGCCGCAGATCGTCGAGACGGTGCCCGGCTGGACACATGACATCACGAATATAGGACAGGAGGAGGTGGTGGTCATGTTGTGGTCCAACGAGATCTTTGATCGGGCCCGTCCGGATACCTTTGACTGCTCCCTGTGATCCGATTGGAGAAACTAACATGTTGCTAAAAAAACTCAAAGTTATGTCGGTTGTGGGCACCCGGCCTGAGATCATTCGCTTGTCGCGCGTACTGGCAGCACTGGACGCGCATTGCGACCACGTATTGGTGCACACGGGCCAAAACTACGACTACGAACTGAGCCAGGTCTTTTTTGATGACCTGGGCGTACGCAAACCCAACTTTTTTCTGAACAGCGCCGAGGGCAGCGTGAGCGCAGCCAATACCATTGGCAACCTGATCACCGCGGTAGATCGGGTGTTGGTACAAGTGCAGCCCGAAGCCATACTGGTGCTGGGTGACACCAACAGTTGTCTGTCAGTCATTCCAGCTAAGCGTCGCAAGGTACCGATTTTCCATATGGAGGCGGGCAACCGTTGTTTTGACCAACGCGTGCCAGAGGAAACCAACCGCCGTATCGTGGACCACACAGCGGACATTAATCTCACTTACAGCGCCATCGCCCGCGATTACCTGCTGCGCGAAGGGCTTCCGCCAGATCAGGTTATCAAGACCGGTAGCCCGATGAACGAGGTGCTGCACCACTACCTGCCGCAAATACAAGCCTCCAACGCTCTGAGTCACCTGGGCTTGCAGCCTGAGCAGTACTTTGTGGTTAGCGCCCACCGGGAAGAAAACATCGAATCCGACAAATCGTTCACCAAACTGGTAGCAGTCCTGAATGCATTGGCCGAAGACCATGGCTTGCCGGTGGTGGTGTCCACCCACCCCCGCACCCAGAAGCGGGTGGATGCCTCAGGTGCCCAGTTCCATCCTTTGGTGCGCATGATGAAGCCTTTGGGTTTTCACGACTACGTCAATCTGCAAATGCAGGCCAAGGCGGTCTTGTCAGACAGTGGCACCATCAACGAAGAGTCTTCCATTCTTAACTTCCCGGCGCTGAACTTGCGTGAAGCCCACGAGCGCCCCGAAGGCATGGAAGAAGCCGCCGTAATGATGGTGGGCCTGGAGGTGGAGCGCGTGCGCCAAGGTTTGGTCATTCTGGCCACCCAGCCCCGTGGTACCGACCGCAGCCTTCGTCTCGTGGCCGACTACAGCATGCACAACGTGAGTGAAAAGGTGGTGCGCATCATCCACAGCTACACCGACTATGTAAACCGTGTGGTGTGGAAGAAGTACTGAGGCGCCGTTGAGGATACTCGTGGTTAGCCAGTACTTCTGGCCAGAAAATTTTCGTATCAATGACTTGGTCAAGGAGTGGGTTCAACGCGGCCATGAAGTTACAGTGCTCACGGGACGTCCGAACTACCCTGGGGGAGAAATCTTTACTGAATATTTGAAAAACCCTGGTAACTTCGCGCGGTATGGCGGGGTTCAGATTCATCGCGTGCCTATGCTCGCACGAGCTGGTGGGTCATTGCGTTTGGTTCTTAACTACTTGAGCTTCGTGTTGGGTGCCGGTTTATTTGGTCCCTGGAAGCTGCGCAGCTACCGCCCAGAAGTGATTTTTGTTTTTGAGCCCTCGCCTGTCACAGTGGGTCTTCCTGCGGTGTTTTTCGGTCGCCTCAAGCGCTGCCCAGTGGTGTTCTGGGCACTGGATCTGTGGCCAGAGACCCTTGCTGCCATTGGGGTGGTTAAAAACCCCAAGGCATTGAGTGCAGTGGCCCAGATGGTGCGTTTCATTTACAACCGATGCACCCTGGTCTTGGGCCAGTCGCGCTCATTTTTACCCAGCATTGCGAGCCATTGCGACGACCCTAGCAAAGTCCGTTACTTCCCGAGTTGGGCAGAAGATGTTTTTCAAGAGCCAGTTGATGAGCCCGTTAGAGAAATTCCACCAGCACCTGGAACGCTCAGTATTCTTTTCGCCGGCAACGTGGGGGACGCACAGGATTTTCCCACAATTCTGGACGCAGCTGATCGCCTGAAACACCGAAACGACATCCGCTGGCTGATTGTGGGCGATGGTCGTCGTTCCACCTGGGTGTCTGAGCAAGTTCAAGCGCGGGGGCTAGGAGATAGGGTCTTGCTGCTTGGACGTTACCCGGTGGAACGAATGCCTGCTTTTTACGCGAAGGCGGATGCGTTGCTGGTTAGTCTGAAGAAAGATCCTACGTTCAGGATGACGATTCCTGGTAAGGTGCAGTCTTACTTAGCCGCCGGTCGCCCCATCATCGGTATGCTCGACGGCGAAGGTGCTGATGTGATCAAGCGGGCGGGCGCTGGTTTGGTGTGCCCCGCGGGTGACAGCGCAGCTCTGGCCCAAACCATTCAACAATTCGTGGAAACGCCACCTGAAAATCGACGGAAGATGGGTAAACAGGGGCAGGCCTATGCGAAGGCCGAATTTGATCGCAATACCTTGGTGACACGGTTGCTCACTCTGCTGGAAGAGTCGATAAGCCTCTATCAGCTAAAGAAAATCCGTAAGGCTCAATGATGAGGTGCCTAATCACGGGAGGGAATGGATTCGTCGGCCGCGCGCTGACTACCCATGTGCTGGCAAGTGGTTGCGAAGTACGTCTGTCACTTCGTCAGCCACCAAGAGCAGATCACATTGTTGGCGTTGAGACGGTTGAAATTGGCAGCCTGGCACTGAAAAACGATTGGACGTCAGCCCTAAGAGACGTCGATAAGATCGTGCACTTGGCTGCTCGCGTTCACGTCATGAACGACAGCAGCTTAGACCCAATGGCTGAGTTTCGTCGTGTCAATGTCGAAGGCACAGCCAACCTTGCTCGCCAGTCGGCCGCAGCTGGCGTACGTCGCTTTGTCTACCTGAGCTCCATCAAGGTGAACGGCGAATTCACACAAGAAGGACGCCCCTTCACCTCCGACGATGCCCCTTCACCAGAGGACCCCTACGGAGTCTCCAAGCACGAGGCAGAGCAGTTGCTCCGACAGATTGCCACTGAAACAGGCATGGAGGTGGTGATCATTCGACCGCCGCTGGTATATGGACCAGACGTGAAAGCCAACTTCGAATCGATGATGCGCTGGCTAGCGCGGGGTGTCCCTCTGCCATTGGCTGCAGTCACCCAAAACCGCCGAAGTTTGGTGGCGCTGGACAACCTGGTGGACTTGATTGTTACCTGCTTGAACCACCCTGCAGCCGCAAACCAGACATTCCTGGTAAGTGACGGTGAAGACCTTTCAACGGCCGACTTACTCAAGCGCATGGGCGCTGCACTGGGATGCTCCGCACGTCTGTTTCACCTGCCACCCGGGCTGCTAAAACTTGGGGCCGCGTTGTTGAGAAAACCTGGCATTTACCAGCGCCTGTGTGGTTCATTGCAGCTAGACATTGCCAAGACCTGCCAACTGTTGGGCTGGTCCCCGCTGATTTCTGTGGATGAAGGGTTGCGACGTGCCGCTGAAGGTTTTCGCCCATGAAGCGTTTGTTTGACTTGGCAGTCGCTTTGGTGGCTACTGTGTTTCTTTCGCTGCCCATAGTGTTTGTGGCGCTGGCCATAAGGCTGACTTCGCCTGGACCTGCTCTGTACTGGAGCGACCGGGTAGGCCGCCACAACCACATTTTCAAAATGCCCAAGTTCCGCACTATGCGCATCGACACGCCTGCGGTGGCCTCGCACCTGCTGCAGAGCCCCAAACAGTGGCTCACACCCATCGGCTCCTTTTTGCGCAAATCCAGCCTGGACGAATTGCCCCAACTGTGGAGCATTCTGAAAGGCGACATGAGCTTTGTAGGCCCACGCCCAGCACTGTTCAATCAGGATGATTTGATTGCCTTGCGAACGGAAAAAGGCGTGCACGAACTGGTACCTGGCCTGACTGGTTGGGCGCAAGTCAATGGAAGGGATGAGCTGCCGATCCCTCAGAAGGTGGCGTTGGATGCGGAGTACTTACAGCGTCAGTCGCTGAGGTTCGATCTGAAGATTTTATGGATGACAGCGTTGAAGGTTCTGGTAAGGGACGGAGTTACACATTGACGAAAAACACAGATCATCTTGAGGACTCATGGGGCTGCACGCCATGAAACAGCCTCTATTTAAGTTGTCCATCCCTATCCTGGCTTTGCCTCGCGTGGCAAAGCGCTTTGTAGCCCTGTTCGTCGATTTGGGACTCTGCGTCCTGACCGTATGGCTGGCTTTTTATCTGAGGCTGGGGGAATTCGTTGCCCTGTCTGGAACGGCGTTGTGGGCGGTTGGTGGTTCCGTTGGTATCGCGCTGCCCATCTTCATCGTCTCTGGCCTGTATCGCGCCATCTTCCGCTACAGCGGCTGGCCGGCTTTGCTTACAGTCGCCCGTGCGGTGGGTATTTATGGCTTCCTGTATGTCTCCCTCTTCACCGCAATTGGCGTGGCTGGCGTGCCACGTACTGTGGGCATCATCCAGCCCATGCTCTTACTACTGTTCGTGGGCGCTTCGCGCGCTCTCGCCCGGGTCTGGCTGGGTGACCAGTACCTGAGCATCCTCAAGCATGCTTCACGCCCCAAGGTGCTGATCTACGGCGCAGGGACCACCGGCCGCCAGTTGGCCGCCGCCATGTCCAACAGCTACGTAATGCAGGTGGCAGGCTTCCTGGATGACGACGAGCGCCTACACGGCCATGTGCTCAACGGTCAGCCCATATACAACCCGACAGACCTAGACAATCTGGTTACTACGCTCAACATCTCCGATGTGCTGTTGGCCATGCCGAACCTGTCGCGCCACCGTCGCAATGAAATCCTGAGTCAGATCCGTTTGGCCCGCGTGGCTGTGCGCACCCTGCCCAGTGTCACCGATCTGGTTCAAGGCAAGGTGAGCATTTCAGATCTGAGGGAGCTGGACATCGACGACTTGCTTAGTCGCGAACCCGTTGCCCCAAACCACATCCTGCTGGCCAAGAATATCGTGGGCAAGGTGGTGCTGGTGACGGGCGCAGGAGGATCCATCGGCAGTGAACTGTGCCGCCAGATACTGGCGGTGAATCCGGCTAAACTGCTAATGATCGAGCAGAGTGAATTCGCTCTGTACGCCATTCACCAGGAAATGGAAAAGAAGCGCGCAGCGCTGGATGGAGCCACGCCACCCGTTCTGGTACCTCTGCTGGCCTCGGTGCAGGACGAAGACCGCATGCGCGAGATCATGTCCACCTGGCACCCCGACACGGTCTATCACGCTGCCGCCTATAAGCACGTACCGCTGGTGGAGCACAACCCGGCAGCCGGCATCAAGAACAATGTGCTGGGTACACTGCGCACCGCACAGGCCGCCGCAGAAAACGGCGTAACCGACTTTGTGCTGATTAGCACCGACAAGGCGGTGCGCCCCACCAACGTGATGGGCGCCAGCAAGCGGCTGGCCGAAATGGCCTTGCAGGCCTTGGCCTCCAACCAGGCAGGGACAGTTGGCTCGAGCGGCACTAAATTCAGCATGGTCCGCTTTGGCAACGTATTGGGTTCGTCGGGCTCGGTAGTACCCAAGTTCCGCCAGCAGATCCATGATGGAGGACCCATCACCCTCACGCACCCGGACGTGACACGCTACTTCATGACCATCCCCGAAGCAGCGCAACTGGTCATTCAGGCCGGGGCCATGGCCAACGGCGGCGACGTGTTTGTACTCGACATGGGTCAGCCCGTAAAGATCATGGACTTGGCTTGGCGCATGGTGGAGCTCTCGGGCTTGACGGTGAAGGGCGAGACACACCCCGAGGGAGATATCGAGATCGCCGTGACCGGCTTACGCCCCGGCGAAAAGCTCTACGAAGAACTGCTGATCGGCGACAACCCCAAACCCACCATGCACCCGAGCATCATGAGAGCTCACGAGGAGTTCATCACTTGGGCTGAGTTCGAAGTTCGGCTCAATGCCCTGGAAATGGCTCTGAACGTCAACGACGTGGGCGTGATCCGCCTGATGATGCAACAACTGGTGTCCGGCTATACCCCCAGTGACGGCATTGTGGACTGGGTGTATTTGGAGCAAGAGGCCGAGGCACACGCGTTGGGAGTCGCAGGTTGAGACATGATTTACGTGACAGGACGGACTCTTTTGTGAATGCCGAGCGTATCAGTAAGGGTTGGAGATTTGAGTGTGAGGACACTTGATATGAGCGAAGACTTGGTCGGTCCTTTATCGTTCGTGCCAATGGATGATCAGTTAAGTAACGTGTTGGCCTTAATGCCGCCGCTGATTCACGATGCAAAACCGCCTTTTCCTATAAGAGGGCCAGCCTGGAGTGCATGGTTTCAATTGCTATTGGAGGGTTGCTTTTTTTTCGGTCGCCTCTGCGCGAGCAAAAATTCTAACTAATAAATCTTGTCAATGTATTGAGTGATATTTGCATTACTAAAAAATCTACTCATAATTTCTCCTAGCAGTTTCTTATCTGTCTTTTATAAGCGCATTCATTAGCTTGGATGCGCTTTTTTATTTATTGGTCTGCAGTAATTTTTTTTAAACTATTTGAGCCTAAATGACGTGAGGTATAACTCATGAATCCTTCTTTATCAGTTCTTTGTTGATCATCTCTGGTAAATACCAATGTTCCATCGGGTTGACTAATTCCAAAAGCTAACCTTGCACACTGTTGTATGACTCTATTTCTGAGCAGCGTCTTGGTATCTGTTTCCAAGATGGGTGATCAGTTCTCGCTTCCCCGATATATTCTTTGATGACGATCGGTAGGATTATGTCGTTTCGATAGATCGTGCATTCCATCCAAGTGGGGATGTCTTTAACCAGTTCAGTAGAGTCTCTCAAACTCATGCCGGCATATTGGGGTGGTTGTTGATTAGTTTGGACCAACCATCGATGGTGATGAAGGGCTGATAAGTTTGATCTTGTCCTTGCATTAAAGCAATCTCATCCGATAGGGGATCTAACTGGTACTTACTAGCCAGTCTCAGGAGTTGCACCTGAGGGTAGAGTGGAACACCCAAATGTTGATCTAACCAGAGTTTCACTTCTTCAGGATCTAAGCTTAAGTTTGGCAAAGATTGTTAATGGCTGTTTGTAATGCTTTCATGAGATCTCCTTGATGACCAAGCGATGATTGTTCTGGATAGGTGCTTGGCATTGATGAACTAGATCAGGGTGTTCTTCAGATAGTCTCTTGGCGTCTAGTCGAGGAGGGTTTAGGTGCTTTCCAGGTGGCTAAGGTTTGTCCATGAAAGGTCAGTACCTCTGCATCTTACATCTGGCCCATGATGGTTTGCTTGATACTGCTAATCTCTTATTCATCGAAGTCAATTTACTCATTCAGTGATTTGAGCTTCTTAAAAAGTTCACAGGTTCCTGCTGGATCTTCTACTGTTTTACTGACTGTGGATTTGCCAAATAGATTTTTGTAGTCAGACTCTGATGTGGCAGCAGGGGGTATATCATTCAGAACATGGTTCTCCCAAAAAGATACTGCTCGTTCTAGAACCATCTTTTCTAACTCTAGACCCCTGGTTATCTCATAGATCCTAAAATCTGAATTACCAAATAAAACCGCAAGATCTGTTCGATCAAGGTTGGTCAGCATCATGTACCAAACACATTGAACAAAATAAGACAACGGTACCTGATCACTGCCAGCCTCTCCCCACTCAGATTGAGCAAATGGATTGGTGGTTTTACATTCCAAGATGTGCGAGGCATTAATCCGTCCATCTTCGTCAATCAAAGGCGCATCACCATTTAGAACAAATCGATCGATGTGCCCATGCATGTACTCATACTGAGGATGAATCACTGCTGCTTCATGAATAACCAAAGATGTACCGGAAGCTAGCGCATACTCAGAAGCGACAAAGGATTCAGCAAACTTACCAAAGCGTAAGGGTAGTGAATCTCTAGCGCCAACTTGCTTACCCGTCTTCTCCATCCAAACGTCCACAGCACTTCGATATCTTGATAATCCCAGCGCCGCTCCAACATCAGAACCGCCTAGACTTTTGGCTCGCAACAAGGCAAGATTCTGATTATTAAGCATTTTATTACTATTTTAAGTTTTTATTCTAATAAAATTTATTATTAAATTAATCATCTTAATTAATTCTTAGGTATTTTTAAAATGATTACAAGCGCTCAAATTCATGCTGCTAGAGGTCTACTAAATTGGTCCAGAAAAGATTTGGCTGAAAAATCAGGGGTTAGTTTTGCTTCTATGATGCGTCTTGAATCTTTTGATGGTGTTCCAAGTAGCAATGTCAGAACACTTGCTGCATTAAAGAAAGCATTCAAAGATGCTGGAGTTGAATTTACTGGGATACCAGATTCACAAGCAGGAGTGCGCTGGAGGAAGTGATGGCAGTTTTATTTCAGCAACTAGTGCGTAATCAGATACAACAGACCAAATTTCCATACACCCATCGCCGGTTAGCCGAGCACAAAATTCTTGAACCCCTTCGTTGCTTAAGAGTAGAGAAAAAAGGTTAAGAATAATTTGTATTGTCCTAAAAGAGGCGTCAACATGGGCCAACTTCCTGTGCGACCTAAAGCGGGTCGACCGAATCTTCCAGCCGAAACCACCTATCTATTAAGTACCTTGAGTTCAGTTTGGATGCAGGCTTTTGATAAAAAGCCACGCCTAAACCGCCGTGGAGACATTGAAACACCATATGTCAAGTTTGCCGGACCAATCATGGCCAGCGTTGGTATTACAATATTTTAGACACCCTGATTAAATACCGTCGTTATGTCAATCGGGTATCCAGAATTGTGGATAAAAGGCGCTCTGTAATTGTGACAATACCAAAAAAATAAATGCGTGAGTTTGAAATAATAAGTGCGTGACTACAACTCTTGAAATTGACCGATGATTCAAACTTCCAATTTCTAGGGGTTAAATATGTCTATCAACATTTTGGGCCAGACTGGCCTTAAGAGCTACCTGGTAAGTATCGTTCAAGCCTCAATGCCTTAAAGCATGGTGGTTATGCTAAAACCAAAATACTGCCTTATGAGGGTGAGGCTGAATACAACAAACTACGCAAGGATGTTATGAAGGCTTTACAACCAGGAGATATTGTTCAGAAAAACTTGCCCACTCAAATTGCGGATAGTTTGTGGCGCATTGAGCGTTTGGAACTTAAATTTTCATTTAGGGTTGATGAAAAGATGGGGGAGCTAAAGCCCAACATGTTGGCGGCCAAGATTGATGCTGATGAGCGATTCGTTCCTTTTGCGCCTTATTACTTGCTGACCCCCAATCATAAAATCGCAAAAAAAGATGTTCAAGATGCAGGCATAGTGGTTTGTCAGTACGAGCAATTCTTAAAGAATGCCAAAGGCATGAAGAACTACAACTGGGTCTGGCGACAATATCCAGAGTTGCTCAAAGGGCTTATATTTGGGCACAGAACCAGGTCAGTATTACGTTTTTCATGTCACATGGTAATGATTTGAGTATCGAATGGCAAAACAACCGTGAATTAGTTTTGAAGTTACTGCATAAATTTGCAGCTCATATGTATTCTAAAGAGAACTTTAATGATTTCAAATGTAAAATCAGGGTCATGATGACCTCGTGGCTATTCATGCAAAAACAAGAACTCCGTAACAGTGATCAACATGATGATTTCATAATGAAAGTGCGCCGCGTCTATTAATCGTTAATATAAATCTCTGTATTAATTGGTTATGCGAAAATCCTCATAATTCATATAAATACTTAAGATCATGATTCTAGTCACAGGTGGTGCAGGTTTTATCGGTGGTAACTTTGTATTGGATTGGTTAGCTAACCCATCTGCTGAAGGTATTGTTAACCTAGATAAATTAACATATGCAGGCAATCTAGTAACTCTGCAATCTTTATCCTCAGATTCTCGTCATGTATTTGTTCAGGGCGACATCGGTGACTATGAGTTGGTGCTTTCGCTACTTAAAAAACACGGTGTTCGTGCAGTTGTGAATTTTGCTGCCGAATCGCATGTAGATCGCTCTATTCATGGCCCTGGTGATTTCATTCAGACTAATGTGATGGGTACATTTAATCTCTTGGAAGCAGTACGTGCTTATTGGTCAGAACTTCCTGGAGTAGAAAAAGCTGCATTCCGTTTCTTACATGTATCTACAGACGAAGTTTATGGTTCTTTGTCTCCAACAGACCCTGCTTTTACAGAGACCAATACTTATGAGCCGAACAGTCCTTATTCCGCATCTAAAGCAGCATCTGATCATTTGGTGCGCGCTTGGCACCATACTTATGGTCTACCAGTACTAACAACTAATTGTTCTAATAACTATGGGCCTTATCACTTCCCTGAGAAGTTGATACCTTTAGTGATTCTGAATGCCCTTGCTGGTAAAACTTTACCGATTTATGGTGATGGCCAACAAATTAGAGATTGGTTATACGTCAAAGATCATTGCTCAGCCATACATCGGGTATTAGAAGCCGGTAAATTAGGTGACACCTATAACGTTGGCGGTTGGAATGAGAAGCCTAATCTGGAGGTGGTAAACACCATCTGCAGCATCTTGGATGAGTTACGTCCTAAATCAGACGGCAGTTCTTATGCATCACAAATAACTTACGTAAAAGATCGTCTTGGCCATGATCGTCGGTATGCGATTGATGCTACAAAGTTAGAGCGTGAGTTAGGATGGAAGCCTGCTGAGACTTTTGAAACTGGCATACGTAAAACAGTACAGTGGTACTTAGATAACCAAGAATGGACTGATGGTGTTTTAAGTGGTTCTTACCGGGATTGGCTTAAGAAGCAATATAAGTAAAAAACTAATGTAGCTAAAGCGGTTTAAATGATTTAACTATTCTAGATTCTATTAAATCTGTTCTGAAAATTACATCAGCTTTTGAAGTTAACCTCAATTAATCTAAGGTAGCTTAAGGAAAGTATTAGATACAAGAGCATATGTCATATTCCTCATTTGAACTTCTAGATCATAGCAAGCCCATTCTGGTGTTTGGCCGTGATGGCCAAGTGGGCCGGGCTCTGCAAGTTTGTTTGAAAGATTTAAAAACCCCTGTGGTTTTTTTAGGCCGCTCTGATTGTGATTTGTCCAATGAGTTATCCATTAGAGATGTACTGAATCGTTATCAACCTCAAGTGATCATCAATGCAGCTGCTTATACAGCTGTTGATAAAGCAGAAAGCGCTGATCAGCGAGAGCTTGCTTTTGCTATAAATGCCATGGCCCCCAAGATCATGGCTCAATATACTGCTGGTGTGGCCTATGGCATTTTGGTTCACTATTCAACAGATTATGTGTTTGCTGACACAAAGAAAACTGCTTACCTAGAAACGGATGAGGTAGGGCCGGTTGATCGGTTGTGTGTCTATGGCCAAAGTAAGTTGGCTGGTGAGTTGGCTATTAAGGAAGCTTTTGATTTAGATGCTTTAAGTTCTTCTGTTGATTTAATTGATGCGCTTGATGGTTTGGATGTGAGTAAGGCTTATCATCAATCAAATGTTTCTAGATGTTTTATTTTGCGGACTTCGTGGGTGTACGGTGATGGTGGTAACTTTATTCGGAGGATGTTGCGCTTAGCTGGTGAGCGAGATCAATTGATGGTTGTGGCTGATCAAGTGGGGGCTCCTACATCAGCTCAATGGTTGGCTGAAGTTGGCGTTCAGATCGCTGGATCTGGGCTTGAATCTGGTATCTATCATGCGGTGCCTGATGGTGAGGTTTCTTGGCATGGCTTGGCAGTTTTTGCTATTGAGACTGCTGCCAGCTATGGTGAGGGTATTGAGCTTAAGTCTGAGAATATCTTGCCTATTCCAGCCACTGATTACCCATTACCTGCTGCCAGACCCTATAACTCAAGGCTTCATAATCAAAAGCTTAAAAAAGCCTTGTCAGAAATGGCTTTTACAGGACAATATCCTCATTGGCAGGATCAGGTTGAAAAATACGTCAAACAAGTCGTTGAGGAATCACTCAAAAGTTAGATAAAAGATTGAGTTTTAAAAGAATTTGAATGTTTAAAAATGTGGGTAAATAATGAATCGTAAAGGCATTATCTTGGCGGGTGGCTCAGGGACTCGTTTGTATCCTGTTACTCAGGCAGTTTCTAAACAGTTGATGCCTATCTACGATAAGCCCATGGTTTATTACCCATTGACCACTTTGATGCTGGCTGGCATCAAAGATGTTTTATTGATTTCCACACCCCAAGATACGCCACGCTTTAACGAACTATTGAGTGATGGCTCTCAGTGGGGCCTGAATATTCAATACGCAGTTCAACCATCACCCGATGGTTTGGCTCAAGCTTTTATCATTGGTAAAGAGTTTGTTGGTAATAATCCATCAGCTTTGGTCTTGGGAGACAATATTTTTTATGGTCATGAGTTGGTTAACCAACTCCATTCCGCGAATCAGCGCACATTAGGTGCTACCGTATTTGCTTATCATGTGAACGATCCAGAGCGTTATGGTGTGGTTGAGTTTGATGATTCGTTTAGGGCTTTATCAATTGAAGAGAAGCCTTTGAAGCCAAAAAGTAACTATGCTGTCACAGGTTTATATTTTTATGATCAGCAGGTTTGCGATATTGCTAAATCAATCAAGCCCAGTGAACGGGGTGAACTAGAAATCACAGCCGTGAATGAAGCATATTTAGACATGAGCCAGCTTCAAGTTGAGATCATGGGCCGTGGTTTTGCTTGGTTAGATACAGGTACACATGATTCATTGTTGGATGCCGCTGGTTTTATTGCAACTCTACAAAAGCGCCAAGGTCTGATGGTTGCTTGCCCAGAGGAGATTGCATACCGTAAGGGTTGGATCACTGCAGAGCATGTGCTTAAGTTAGCTGCTCCACTAAAGAAGAATGCTTATGGTCAGTATTTAGAGAAGATCCTAACTGAGCGCCTTTAAAACTTGATAATGTATCTGCCAAAAAAGCTAAAAGCTTATCTGCGCAACATAATTAGTATTGTTACGACAATATCTTATGAATCTGTTGCTTATAACCAGCATAGACTTTTTGACGAAACAAAATTTATCTTATTACGAAAATATTTCCACAAATATTTTTTATTAAAAATATTTAATCAGCTCCCCCTTGAAAAAAATCCAACAAAAGAAGATCGAATACTTTGGATTTTTTCCGGTAAAAATCATCTCGCATATAGATCTATTGGTGATTCAATTATGGACTTGTCTGGAAGGGCCCTATTGATTAATAAGGGCTGGAAAATCGATTTATATACTTTTAATAATTTGGCTGACTTGTTTGCACATGATGATGTATTTGAAAGTATTTATACTGATATCAAAGATGTGGATGTGGCCAAATATGATCATATTTTATTTACTTTATATACTCCCAGATCAATTAGATTAAAACTAAAATTCTTTAGACCATTACGATTTTCATCGCTATGGAAGTATCTTCAAATTAATGGACAATACAATCAGATAACATATTCATATGCCGCAATAAACCAATTATTTGGCATTGGTCTTTCTGACTCAGAAATCGATAATATTGCTAAGCCATATTTGGTGACAGGTAATAGTATTGACTCGCTTATGCAAAAGTTTAAACCTGGTGAGCCGTATGGGGTGATTGCTGTCGGAGGTATGGACCAAGATCGAACTTATGAACATTGGTTGGATGTTTTTGAGTTGCTTGATCAGGATAATATTAAGATAAAAACATGGGTCTTAGTGGGCTCTGCTAATGGATTATCTTATGTGGATGCAGTAATTGCACACTCTTTTAAAACTTTGAATATCGTTTCATTTGTTAATGAATTCCCAATACTTCAGGTGGCTTCATTGATTAAGCAATCTAGTCTGTTTATTGGTTCTGATGGTGGTTTAATGCATGTTGCTCATTCGACAAATACGCCAACAGTTACTTTATTTACAACTAATGTCGATCCAAGATATAGGGTTACTAAGGCCTGTTATTCATTGACTATTCAAAGTAGAAGGGATGTTAGCTTGATTCCCGCAAGAGACATCGTAGATGCAGCAAAAAAGCAAATGATTAGCTTTTTGGGCGATGGTAATGAAGCTTAATCATGTAACGCTTTGCTGTATTGATAATCAGTTTCCTGATCAAGGATTTTCTGCTTTATTAAAGTCAACAAAATCAATCACATTTGAAAAAACAATTTTTTTTACATCTTCTTCTTTTGTTGAGCCAAAACACGATATACCAAATTTTGATATTAAATATGTTGATCATTTAACATCAATTGATACGTACTCACACTTTTTGATTAAGGAATTAGGTCAGCATTTTGATACTAGTCATATTCTGATTGTTCAGTGGGATGGTTTCGTTGTTGATCCATCTAAGTGGTTGGATTCATTCCTTAATTATGATTATGTGGGAGCTCCTTGGGGAGGTTGTGGAGAGATGTTAGTTGGAAACGGGGGATTTTCTCTTCGCTCAAAAAAGTTGATGAACGCTTTAAGGGAGATGCAGGTAGAGATTTATCATCCAGAGGATGATGTGATTTGCAAACAATTACGACCTTTGCTTGAGGAAAAATTTGATATTCAATTTTCTTCTGTCGATTTGGCAAAAGAATTTTCGTTTGAGAGTATTAAACCAGTTGGCAAAACGTTTGGTTTTCATGGTTTATTTAATCTACCTATTGTCTTAAATGAAAGTGATTTAAAAGATTTTGTTGACTCACTAGCTCCATCTATTCTGTTCCATGGGCATTGGGCTTTTTTCTATCAAAATTGCTTGAGCCTGGGGAATCATGCGATTCTGAGCGCAATTGAATTCAAGATATTGGATGTCGTAAAAAAAGCTGATTTATCCTTGGTTTCTAAACCAATGTATAGATCCTTGATAAAGTCTTGCATGTTCAACAAAAATTTCCGCTTAGCTAAAATTGCTCTGTCAAAAAAAATAGAGTTACTGGGATGGAGTTTTGATAGTTTTACATTGCTGATAAGAATTTATTTAAAACAACTAAGAGCTAAAAACTAATCAATATGCCTATTAATGCTACGCCTACTGCAATTTCTGATGTATTAGTGATTGAGCCAAAGGTTTTTGGCGATGATCGTGGTTGGTTTTTTGAATCTTTCAATGAAAAAGACTTTTCTGCTACGGTAGGTA
>JACCDV010233376.1_pt1 | contig 17117 bp, 21 predicted proteins | sample 7446131 | NCBI WGS metagenome assembly JACCDV01 (sample SAMN15323448, study PRJNA562643) | freshwater metagenome | isolation source: river surface water | place: USA:Blue River Watershed | collected 2017-08-17 | reverse complement strand
TTTGTCGAGTAGATGTTGAGGATGTGTGAGGCCAAGCGGCGGTCATTTTGCTAGTTGGCAGTATCAAGCATGAGGTAGATAAGGTCGAAGCGAGAGAGCAAGGCTGGGGGAAGATTAATGTTCTCCACCACTGACTTCTTCCGGTCGTACTTGGAGTTCACTGGATTGGCAGCTGCAAGGATGGCAGTCCTCGAATTCAGCTGGCACACTATCCCAGCTTTGGCAATCGAAATGGTCTGCTGCTCCATCGCCTCCAGCAGGATGATGCGTGAATTTTAGTCCATCTTGTCAAACTCATCTATACAGCAAATGCCTTGGTCGCTCAGCACCAAAGCTCCACTCTACAGTATGAATTCATTTGTCTATGGATCCTTGCGCACGTTTGCTGTGAGGCCCACCGCACTTGACCCTCGCCCACTCGTGTAGATGCTCCGGGATGAGATCTTGTGGACTTGCTGTAGGAGCTGTGATTTGGCAGTGGAAGGATCTCCAAGCAGGCAGATGTTGATGTCAGAACGAAATCGGTTCCTCCCTATTTCCTAGAACTTCTTCTTAGTACCGCCGAACAGCTGGGCAAGTAGCCCTTTCTTAACGATTTAGTGTTCGAATATGGAGGGAGCGAAACTGGTTGATAGATCTTCCCAGATGGTCTCAGAGTCAGCCATTTTCCTGAACTTCCTCTTCTCCTAATCAGTAAAGTAGAGGTTGAGAGCATTGATCCTGTGGTGCTTTTCCTCAACAAGGGACAGAGAAATCAGGTCGATGTACGCACTGAAGACCGATCTTAGCTGTGTCCGGTGCCTCTGTACTAATTTAGCTGTTGCTCGGTAGATGCCGACGATCTACACTCGATCTCCAGGCCGAAATCCATCCACGTTATCGTCGTAGGCTATTAGGGTTGTTGAGCTTGGGGTCTAGCCCTCACTCACATGCTCAGGAAGCTCCTGGAACTTCACGTATTGCTTGTCCGTAAAGGATGACATATTGTGCTATATTTACATGCAGCCTCTTTTTTGACATTGAGGGCAAATCCTAGGTTCAGTCACTCGTGCATTCTACAACTATACACTTACTGTGTGCTGGCACACACAGCATTTGAAACATGCAGATTTCATCTAAGGAAATATTTCCGATGCGCGGATGACTATGCCCTGGAGGGCGACCAATCTGCCTATCTTTTAGGGGCTGAGGTCTTTGATGAGAATTTGATCTGACTAGTGGAGGTGCTTGACGACAACCATCAATCTGTCCATCTTTTCCTTTTCTTTGACCCTGGTTTGCTCATTGGTTTATTGGTCGAGGCACTACCTCTGATAGAGCTCTTTGAGGACGTGGTCGAAACAAGTAATCATCTCTGCGGGGAAGTAGATAAACTGCATGTAGAGCATCTTATCCATGGAATGAATATCCCTGGCGTCCACCTCGAACAGATAGTTGGGAGTTTCGAACATCTGCATCAGCTGGTTGTAGTAGACGGGAGAGGACTCGAAGCACTAATCATCCACCCTCTTGCTAAAGGTTACAATGAATCTCTATATCTTAGTCCTCACCTCCATTATTCTTATATTCGTCCCATATATCTCCGCCTACTCATTCGTATCTTACTCAGACTTGGCTTCCTTCCGGGCTGAGCTGTAGGCGGGGGTGCGTGATCCGTTGAAGGTGCGCGGGAAGGGCCTTGCCCTGTTAGGAGTGCGGAATGGTGTATCTTGGAAAATGGATTGCCTCTAAGTCATTTTTATAGCGCCAATTGCTGATTGCGCTATATTCAAATGAAAGCTTATAAATAGTATATCCATCATGCCTGCTCCTATAGCTTACTTAGGTAATCCTACAAATCTTATTACTACTCTTCCTATGACCCAATATTCACCACTCCACTCGCCTCTGAGAAAGTCATTATCTTTGCCTCAAACTATTCTCCTGTTGAGCTCGGCTCCGAAAGCAAGTCTTAGTTTAAACTTGCTAGGGCCTATGACTATACTTTTGTCGATTAAATCAGACCTTCATTTTTATTCACTTCTTTCGTCTCCTTTTTCTACTCCTTCTCGCTTTCCTTTGCATTCTATTCGATAGGAGAGTCCTTTGGAGAGAGCAAAGCCAGTTTGGAAAGTTGGGATTATGACTCGAAAATAAAATCGATGTGCATAAGTCTTTTGGGGTGATTATATGCATATGAGGAAGAATCAATATGCTGTTGGTGTATCCTAGCAAAGCATTGATAGATAAAGTTACTGTTGAGCTGTATCCTCAGCATATTGTATGACAATCCTTCGTGCAGATACTTCACAATGACGAGGAACTAATCTCCCACTATTACTTCCTTGGTAAATACTATGCACATTAGGCTCCCTTCAATTGTACTCTCACTAAATATTTGCTTTACTATAGTCTCCTCCCCACACTTTATCTACACGCACAGTCTTATCTTCTTACTGAGCTACATAACCTGATTGTTGATCTTCAAAGAGGGTGGCTAATTCACTATGAACTTCAATAACCTTAGCTTGTGTCTGTTTATTATTTGGGGGTTATGGTGATAGTTAACAAAGTTCTTAAAGAGAATATGCAAGTTTTTGTATGTGGACTTTTTGCCTTCATCCTCAAGGTTGACCCTTAGTGCCTTGTTGACCAACAGTATGGCCTCGCTGATGTCCTCGACTTGATGCTTGAAGATATAGCAGCTGAGCAAAATGGCGCTGCGTACTTTGTTGTCCTGGCAGTGCACATATACTTTATTACTCTTGTTGCATTGGACGAAGTGACTGATTTTGTTGATGGCCAGCATGAGTTCGTAGAAGGGAGGGTTAGAGTACATGGTGAAACATAAGTGATGGATTTGCCCCTATTCATGTATCTTGCCAATTGTGGACTCGATCTATTTGTCGTAATGGTACTCGCTGATATTCCAAATCTGAAATTAACTCTGTCCGATATGTGCTTTGAGCTACGGAATGTAGGATTTTTCTGGGAAGCCAGTATGATAGATTTGAGGGAGGACCTCGATGATTTAGAATTTGGGGAGGACCTGTCCTTTGAGTTTGGAGTAGTTTTCAGAGATATTGCCTGTGATGTTTTGGACAGCTTTGTTGTCCTTGAGTTTATTGAACATGCCAGTGAGTGACCCCAGCATTGATATAGAGAATCGATTATTAAAAATGCGTATATTGATTTAGGATTTTGATAATATGATGTATCAAATCGAATACTGCATATACTCATCAAATCTCTCTCTTCTTCTTGCTGTTCCCCGCCTTCTTCTTCAGCTTGCCCCCAGTGAGCCGCCTCTCAACTATCGCCGACTCCCCCTTGCCCTCCTTGAGTGCGTCCAGGTGCGTCTTGATGTATTCCTCGAGTTCGTTGGAGCATTTGTAGTAGACGGTCTAAGGCTGGTTATAGATCCTGCAGTTCTTGAAGATCCTGATGATGTCCTAGCAGAAGTGCTCGCGGTCTCTGTACTCGTTGTTCGACAGCTTCTTCTCGATGGTCTTTAGGTCGATGGGTTCCTTAACGACAAGATGGTAGTCAGGCACGTCCTAAGGGAGGACTGGCTCTCTGAATGGCCAGGAAGCCTGGTGCTTCTTCATCATGTCCAGTATGTTTTGACACTCCAATAAGAAGGAGACTTCCTTTGTCTTTATGAGTTCCTCGTGATCTTGCCAGGTCCACCCGCTTTCCTTCACTCCGGGGATCTCCATGGGGTTTATCCTAAAGTACTCATCCTCTCCCTGTGCATTTTTCCTGATGAAAGGCTCTCCCACTCTTTTTTCGAGGAGAGTGCCATCGAACTTGTGGCTGTTGATGGAGAGTTCTTTGATTTTCTGGATGACAAACTCCTTCTGCCTCTTGATGATTTCACTGATTTTGGAGTAGTTGATGGAGGGGTGGACGTAGCACTCCATCATGGTTCCGCCCTAGTAGTCCTTGATGTAGCCCTTCCACCTCTCGGGAGGCATCTTGCAGTCCTTGCTGAACCCCTGCTTCCTGAAGTACCCCAGGGCCAGGTTGTCCGCATAGGTCATGAGGTACTCCACCTTCCTGTGCTGCATTTCCTCTGCATAAGTACTAAATTACCCTTGAGTTTGTTCATGAGGCGGGTTCCGAAGCCCTTGATCTGCTCGGTGGAGGTGATGGCGAGGAAGGCGATCTCTGCGAACCTCTCCTGCCTGAACTCCCTGAAGCAGATGCCGCCGACGACCTTGGAGTTGTTCCTGAGGATGATCATGGACTCGTGGTTGCGATCGAACACCAGCTTGACGATGTACTCCTTGGGCATCTTGGGGAGCTGTCGCGCGAAGATGTTCTTGAGGTCCAGCAGGTATTTCAGGTTTTAGTGGTTCTGGTCGTTCTTTATCACTCGGAATGTAATCTGATTATTCTGCTCCTGCAGCTTGGCCGCGCTGTCCCGAGCCACGAACCCCAGCCCAACGTTCTAACATAGCCGAAAAGGTACTTCTCCGTGCATGCCTACGAAGTTATTTGCCTTTTCCTTCTACTCTTCCATGTTGTAAATACAATTAAATGTGAGTTAACTCACTTAACCTCCAAATCATATAAATCTGTGATTGTATAAGCCGCTTGTATCACTTCAACAAACCATCAGGCCTTCACCCTCTTACTCCCAGACACCCCCTTCTACCCCTCCAGCAGCTCGTCCATCCTCTGGTTCATCCGCTTGAATGTCTACAGGTCAATGTTGTCCAGGATCAGCTGGCATCGTCCGCCCCCCAGCTACTTGAACCCCTATGCGCATCCCTCCTATACGATCCCTACAATTTGCGCAAGTTATTGCTGACTCAACTGTCTGAGACGTTGAAAAAACCGGTTTTTTTACGATTGCGGAATTTACTAGACTTAGGGCACATTTTCTCCAGGCTCGTTGACTGAGGCAGGCTCATCATAGGCGCTGCTATTATTGACCGTATAGTTGATTGGAGGGAGTGAGGGACGAACAGATGGCTTTGGCTGAGGCCTAGAGCTATTATTATGCTGTGTATTGGTGTGTTGAGGGTGGGATTCTCGATGGTTGGAATTGGAGGTGGTGGGTTCTGCGTGGGAGAGTGAGTACTTGGGACGATGACTTGTATGTTGGGGAGATAGTTCCTGATCATTTTCTTGAAGGCCCGCTCCATTTTATCAGCCAGCACATAGAAGGCGCCTTAGGGGTTATAGGCTTTGCAGTTGTCCCAAACAAGCTGGATGTGGTCTAGGACCTACTCGATGGTGCGGTACTCTCTCGCCTTTAGTTTGTCCTGCACTTTGAGGAGGTTCATGGGGTGTTTGACAATTAAAGGATAATCAGCCAACTCCAACTCTAAATGAGGATTGGGTTACCTTCCCACTCAACTGGGTGTATGAACTCGGCGGCCTCTGGTAGGTCGATGAGATAGGATGTAATGAGCAAGAGTTTCTTTTATTATTATCTTCCGATGTACGTCACCGAACTTAGTTTCAATGAGGACAGCATATCTATTATATATCAATATGGCTCACTTTTCATACCATTTTATCGGTTACATAGAATTTTCTTTAGTTCTTCTATATTATATTCAACCTTCTTTTCTCAAGAAGCAAGCGAAAGAGGCATATATAAGTGCTTAATGAAACAATTCTTCTCAAAGAGAAAGAACTTTATAAAATTAATACTACATTGAAATAATTTTATGGATAAAATGTTGTGCCTGAGAAGTGAATGCAAAAACATCAAATCAAATGGTATTTGTATTTTTAGTGCAAGGGAAGAGAGATGGAGGGCTAGGGAGGAGAAAAGATGAATTAATCTTCTGGCTTTTAGTTAACAGCAGGTGTGTATAACTTTATTAATTTTAATCATTAAAAATAATTTACAAATAAGATTGGCATGAGCACACGAAGAAACATCGAAGTCCCCCTCATCCCCACCCTCACAACCCACACCCACAAGCACAGCAACTATTCCCCATCTACCGAGGACTCAGCCTCCCCCAGAGACTCTCTCCACCCCAACTCCTACCAATCTTCTATAAGGAAGGATAAGGAAAAATCTCAGCTTTGCAAAAAATACGTAGAATTTGGCTTTTGTCCTTACCAGAAGAAGTGCAAATTCGCACATGGCTCCCACTAGCTGCGCAAAAACCAGCAGGTCAACTCCAAATACAAGACCAAGGAATGTGGAGTGTTTCTCAATTAGGGCTTCTGTATGTACGGAGAAAGATGCAACTTCATACACACTAAGCCACAACCCCAACACCAACACTAATCCCACATTGATGCCGCCTTTATGGAGATCAAGGCAGAAGTAAGACTTCAGTCTAGACTCCTCACCCTGTTGTCTCATAACTTAACCAACTGATTATATTTCTAGCTTATCATCTATACTCCTCACATTGAGTGCAGAGATCTCATTATGAATCAAATAACGCATGCGCTTTTTAAGATCGATTAACTGGTAAATTGGTTTGAATTTATTAGTTCAGTAATACAATTTATTCTATGATTTGCAAAGGAAGGAAAAGCCAAGATTAATACATAGATATGTCTATCAAATTGAATGTAAAATTATTGGAGTTGTGCTTGTTGTTTATATTGATTTTAATAGTAAAGTCTAATACTAATCATACATATGCAACCCTCCTCACCCATATCCTCCTTCCAACTTAATTAGGACCCATAGTCGCCACCCGTGCCTAACATCCGTAACCCTAACCCTATCCAGTCCGTTCTAGACACAAAACCACTCAAGAAACTAATAGCCACAAGGTCAGATAATTCTCTATTCACCCCAAGGAAATCATAATCGATGCCCATCAATATAATCAACAGTATCCTTCCCATAAGGACAAACACATCCAGAACCACTAGGGCATAAGAAGTGAAATCGACGCCTGCCTCAATGCCGTCTCCAAAGTATATGAAGAACAGTCGAAACGAAAATCAAGCCATACCTTGAAAGAGATCAATCTCAATAGTAATGAACCACTCTTTAGTAAGAACTCAATCCATCGAGTAGATGCCCGCTTGATTCTCAAGTATATCGGCACACTTGACCAATAATACAGACTGGAGAACAGGTTGCATAAACTTGATATAATCGCACAAACTAGACTCAAACCCACCCAGCCAACCAGGAGAAATCCCTAAGAAAGATTCGCCTCTGTGGAGAAAGCAAGAGGACAGTCTAAAAAATCATTCATAAACTTAACTGTGAGCAACAAGAAAGAAAAAAGGTAGTAGTCCCCCTCTAAGAAAACTGTGAATGCCTCCCACCACGCTCCCAGCACCAACCACTCCCCTCACCGCACTCTGCTCACAACTACTCCTCAACACATTGCCAGCACTGCGGGCAAGGGAAAAATAAGTTAAGACTTCAAGTACTGCATAAGCTGTGAGAAACAAATCCTATCCTGCAATATAGACTACCATTAAACCCACTAATGCAAGTAGCTCGAGGAAATCTATAAACTTAGCTTTGCCGACATTACAATATTCATTAACAACAAAATCAATAAATTCCGCCAGCAAATTGAAGAAAAGCTGAATCATCTTCGATCTATTCAGTCCATGAATCAGAAGGAGTTCCCTAAGATCAACTTAAAAGACTAAATTTGTGAGAATGTAATTAAAAGCATTTAAGTCTATTTGCGTTCTGAATCCAAAGATGCGACAGGCTCTTACAAAGCCTTCAACGAGGCCCTCAAAAACGATTTCTTTTAATGCATAGCCCTCACTGAAAAGCTCAATTACTTCAGCAAGATTCTATTCAGCCTGAAACAGCACACTCCTCTACACAAAAAGGAAGACACAGCTGAGAAAGGGTTGAGTAATGAGTGTAGAGTGGTGGTGAATGGAGTATCTAACTTCGACCCAGTGAGCGAGTGATATGTTTTATGAGTATAAATAAGCATAGCGAATATCATTAAGACAGTCATACAAGTTGGAAGTACTTTATTGCATCAAAAGGTTTCTTCACTTGGAGCCTCCTTCCTATGGACTACCTCGCGTTTCCATATGGTGAAAGCGAGGAATGTCCATGGGCATTTTCGTTCATCAGTAATATTGATGATTCTTGCTTCTAAGGCAACACATATATCTTTTAGGAGAGGGCAGGGACGAGGGCAAGGAGGATAGTAAAAAGTGCCAATACTTTAAGCAGCATTTTTTAGAAATATTATAGAAACTTCATTAGATTGGTTTATAAATAGAAAAGAATGGAATATAGTTTAGGGTGCTGATAATACTTACTTTGGGGTGGTTCTAGGTGGGATATAATTATAATAATGGACGAGTGGGAGGGTAATGAGTACTAGCAGACGAAGATGAGGAAGATTCTGATTGTGGAGTAGATGGAGCTCGGCTTTGCCCAGCAGTTCTAAATTGAACTCCCCTACGACTACGAAAGCAGGGAACTCACACTCTCACATCCACTTACACTCATACTCCAAACAAGTATTATCATCTCTATCCAGTCCTCCACACCGAGTCCCAGTACCAGCTCTTCTACTTCCACCCCATCAACCACCACTACGTCTACGCAGGCCTCTACCCTTTCAAATCCCCACTCATCCTGGGGGAAGATTTCATCAATGCCACAGAAATCACGGTGCGAGTGCGCCGCCTGGGCTTGGAGGAGGAGTGTTGCCGGGAGGAGAAGGAGAAAGAGAAGAGGCGGAGAGGGGGAGATAGGACCATCCGGTAAGTGCTTGAGAAAGTCTCAGAGTGGAGGGAAATCAATCAAAAGAACCCCAAAATAACGTTAGACGAGGCAGCCAAGATGATCGACATCCCCAAAAAGACACTCGATGACTACTACATGCAGATCAAAATTGCATCAGAACACTAGTTCCCCTTCCAAAACAATCTCAACGAAAAAATTGGAGTCCTACGCAAATTTGTGAGAGACAAACACATGAAGAAGAAATAACTAGAGCTGTAATTCCTGCCTGCCCTGCTCAAGAAGGAGTAAGAAGAGTAGGAGGAGTAATGAGGAAATACGGATTGCTCTTCATGGTGATAATTTAGATTAATGATAAATTGATTAAAAACACTGCAGTTCATTCTTAGTCGTCCTCCTACACGTCCATCCACTCTCCCTCGTCCTCACCAGTATCCTCAATCTCCTTCTTCTTCTGAAGCAACTCCGCCTTCATCTCCGCCACTGCCTCCTCCACCTCCTCGTCCAGGATCTCCTCATTCTTCCTCTTCTACTCTGCCTTTTCGTCGTACTCCTCAATGTATTCCTCGCACACTGCCCACTCATTCAGCTTGAATGAGCAATAAGCAAGCATGTAGATGGTTTCGATCTCGTTACTCACATCCTCGTGCAGCTTCTAGAAGAGCTCTCTCGAACGCACGTACTCTTCCACTTCAATCAAGTACTTGCCCACCGTTGTAATGGTCTCCGTCTCGTACTCCTCCCTTTCCTCCTTGATCCACCTGTACAGCTCAAGCAGGTGCGTCTTTGCAGTTTAGAAGTCATCCTTCCACATGAGGTAGTTCGCCCTTTGGATATGGATGTCAATGCAGGCGGGATCCATCTTTTCGCCCTTCTGCATTGCCTATACGCACTTCCCCTCAGCTTATTTCTCGTCTAGGAGGTCAGTCAAGCACACTTAAGCAATGCTTGCATAGGCGATGGCTATATCCCGCTTGATCTCACTCTATGGAGCAGTGGCCTTGAAGGGGTTTTTGAGGCATGCGATTGCATTGTCTATGCCTTTTTAAAAGGTCTGGATGGATTTGACTCCCTGGTAAATATCAGCGAGCTCCATGTAGCGTTTGTAAGTGCCAGAGGGCACCTCCTTGATCGATCTCTCAAGGATCTGCTGCGCCTTCTTCTCGTTTTGCGTGGTTTTGAGGAGGTTGGCATAGCACATGGTGAGCACTTCGTCATGGGGATTCTTGTTGTAGGCGAGGGAGTAGAAGTACTCAGCCTCTTCGTAGTCGAGTGACTCGTACTTTTCCTCGGCCATTTGGAAGAGGGTTTCGAAGGGAAGTTCCTAAAAGGACTTGAGGGACATCAACAACAATCAACTTTTATAATGTTAATAGTGCTTATAGGAAATAATCAACTGACTAATTTATTAGCATCCATAGGCTGCACCTTGTTATTCCGACTGAACTTCGCTTGGAAGACGTTGATTCCTTGGGCTGAGTGCTCCTCGTTTAGGCTCTATATTTCGACGACTGGGTTGATCTCCTCCTCTACAGGACTGCTAACAAGAATCTAGCCGACCAGGTTGAATGCTGTGATTAGTTTCTGCTTGTTCTCCTCCTTGAGGGAGAAGATGGGGTGCAGGGTTTGATAAGTCTACTTGAAGTGGGACTCAACCTCCTTGAATGACTTCTCCTCGTTTTTGAACCTCTCAGGGTGGATGGACTAGAGGATGGAGTCAACGGGCAGAATGAGATACAGGAAGGCGATCACGCACATGACCACTGAGGAGGTGCAGTACGACCCCCGGATCTGAGAATCGAAGATAATCTATCCAATTGGCTTAAATAGTAGGGTGAAATCCAAGAGCTTCATTGAGAAGAGACTGAGTTCTCCTGCGATGTTGGAGTTGACACTTGACCTCCTCAGTAGATTGTACTTGTCGACCCAGTAGTAGAGACAGAGTCCAACGATGGAGAGGCAGGCCCCGACCGGGATGAGTGAGTCATAGAGATAGGTAAACCACATGATTTATATAACCTCAGCGTATCTTTTACCCATATTGTACTGCACGTTCTCCATAAGTTTGTTTGCCTATTTCTGCGTCAAGTCCTTTCTGCCCCAATAGAGTTTCCTCTTGGCCAGGACCACTAAATGCCAGGGGTTGATAAGCCATATGAAGGGCACGAAGAGAGCGTTCATGAAGAACATGATTGTCTCCTCCTCAACCACTCCATAGGAATGCTCATAGAAATTATGAAAACGTAAATCCTAGACTGCCAAGGTCATCAAGGCAGTGGTGAAAAACATGCCCACTGAGTACTTCAGGGCAAAGTGGAACTCCTACTATGCCGTTGTCTAGTGCCTCTCGAAATCGCAGATCTTGTGAAGCACAAATCCCATCACGAATTTGTTGAAGATAATCACACTGAGGAGGGCGATGTAGACAAGGGCAATGGCCGAAGTATAGGAGCTTGAATGGCCTTATGCTTATTTTTCCTACAAGGAGTGCTCAATGAGTAGAGTCTTTTCGGAGAGGAGGAAGAAGAAGAGGATGGTGATGGCTGCTAGGAAGAGGGTGGTGAGCAGCCAGCCTATGATCATCCTGCCCAGCCTCTTCTGCTGGGGGTAGTTGATATGCTCCCAGTTGATTTCCTTGGGCTCAGGGGCCTCCCCCATCTCCACCTCGCACTCCTCGTGGGGCTATATCCCGAACACTTCCCTCAGCTTCTCCTCCGGCAATTACCTGAATCTGGCCATTATCTCTTCCTTCTGGTCCTCACTGTCACACGAAAAGATCACCTTCTCCGCAATGCACTCGTCCTTAATTTATAATGAAAGCTCCTTGTCGCAGTATTGTTCAAGAGCCGTTTCTTTCTCGTGCAGCTCCTTGTTGAGCGCTTACAAAAGAAGACTATTCTCCTCGCTCTCCTGCTCGTTCATGGCCTTCTTTATGCGGTTGATCACCTCGTTTATCTCCTCCTCCATCCGGTAGAAGTCCTCGTACTCGGGCAAAAAGGTGAACTCATGCATCTTGTACAGTTTCCCGAGGCATTCGGTGAGCAGGTGGGCCATTTTGGCCCTCGTGCCCTTTTTGCAGGGCAGGTTCTTGACGAGGACAGAGTAGTCAGATAGCGAGCAGGTTCTTTCGTCGTAGTAATTCCTGGTCTTGGTGATGAGGTCCCTGATATAGAGGAGCACTCCCAGGTGGAGGATGAATGCAAATACTCTGGAGACGACCTCTGCATCGTCTGTCTCCTCGACAATCCTGGCGAAGTAGACCATGAAGCTGGTGCAGCCATTTTCTAGTTCCTTGCAGTGCTTGATGTTCTAGTGGATGGCCCAGAAGAGCTCCATTGCGTTGTAGCTGCAGATGTCCACCAGCAGGAGGAGGATGCAGTACTTGAGGAAGACGTAGAAGAGGGGAAAGCCGAAGCCAAGGAACTCGAGCTCCTTAGAGTTCTAGCATAGAGGCGCCTTCTATTTCTACGTACAGTTCAGGCAGCAAGGACACAACCTCGTCTTACTGTCGCTGCCCAAGTCGCAGATCCCAGGGAAGGTGGAGAGCCCGTGCATCTCTGCAAAAGACCAGTCGGGGTTGAGTTTAGACAACTACATTCTATCGAAATTATATTATTATTTGGAAAAAAAGTTAAAATGTCAATAAACGCACAAGCCTACCATTCCCCTCTTAGATGCATACAATAAAGAGTAAGGACTGCCTAATTCTAAAAAATAATCAAGTAGTGCTTCTTCGAAGTCTAATAAAATAAGGAAAATGCTTATCCTCCACGAAATCTTTATCCTCCTTCACTCTACTTAACTCACTCATGAATTTTTCGCTGTCCAGCTTCATAAACTCATAGACGAAACCTGCCTCCTCAGCAATAGATAGAAATAAAGCCATAGAATTCCCTCGTGCAGGGTTTATTAAAAATGCCGTTCCCTCTTTCTTTAAGTAAGAATCGATTGTGATGACAAGTTCCTTGTGGAAGTTGGCAAAGTAAAGGCAGTCACAGAGAACTATAAAATTGAATGTCTTCCTTTGCTAGGCGGGAAGAGAGAAGTTGGCGACACAGTCTGCCTCTCCCCACAGAAGTCTACTGGCTTTGTAAGTGCAGGATTCCCCCATGTTATCTTTAAGGTTTGCGGCTAAGTACTGGATGTTGTCTTGCTCTCCATCAGTCAGCTCCAATGACACCTTTAGTCCCTTCCTTACAGCCACTGAACTCAGTGCAATACCTGCCAATCCACTGCTGCCTCCGCCCAGCTACAATATACTAGCACTCTTCTCATTCCCAATCTCATTTAGGAGGATTTCTCCAGAGTGGATGAAGAAATATGCCCCGATTTCCTCTGCCTCCCACACCCACCTGCCTGTGGCATCCACTTGGCTCTAGAAATGTAACAGCTCCTTGTAGATGGGTTGGGGAGTGGTCTGTACAAAAGAATACTGTTCTAGGGTGTATGTGGTGAGTATGTGAGTGTTGAGGTGAGTGGAGTGCTTTTGAAATAGGTTGAACTTCATTTTGTTGCGTTTGCTGTTGATGGTGCCCGAGAGGAGTATATTTTTGAGTTTGTTCCAGTTCTTCCTGCCCCGACTCTCCTCCTACTTCATTAAATCAATACACCCAATCACGCACCAGTTATAATCAATATGAGCAATATCTCCACCAAGAAAATCAGATCCTTTTGGAAAGTATCTGACTCCAGCAAAGTCTACAATATCGAAAACAGCGTCAACGAAGGCTCAAGGCTGCTGCCTTAGAAGTTTTCCCCGCACAAAAGCATAGGCAGAGAGGACTCTCGCATTTTCAATACTTCTAAGGACAGGAAGATGTAACGTTCTCCCTCTATCGCCTCCAAGGATTCATAGTTTCTCAATCTCTCCTTATCCAAACATTCAGTTACTCGCAAGGAATCTTTGAGCGGCATTCTTGATAGCCCCATCAAACAAACTCATCAAATCACATCCAAGGAATCCATCTTACTCAAGGAAGAAATCTTGTTGGATCGTCCCCAGAGCGAAAGTCCCCTCCCTCCCCCCAAACCCCTCTTTGAACTAAACTATGAGTTACTGAAATCCCAACAATTAGTTAATCTCTAAGCCATTTATCAAATTAAGACTGACTTTAATAACTTTAAGACAGAAGTGTGGAATGAACTAATGAGTCAAAGAGACCTCATTGCCACGAAAACAGCTTAAATAATGAAGAAAATAGAATAATGCACGAGGAAGGAAATACAGGTGTAATAGGTTGTGCATCCCTTGAACTCCATCACGACATTCGATATCTTAGACAAAATAACACTGAAGATGAGTGGGTTTGAATAGTAATAGAAGCATAAAGCTTAGTCCCTGCCTCCACCAATCGCAAGGCAAGAGCCATAGTAAAGCAATTCGTCCCTCGCCTAACAAAGCAACGAAATAAATCCCACAATTCACATAGATAAACTCTAAGTGGACAAGCCCGGCTAAGTCATCGTGCTATAACAAAAGAAGCACTCTCCAATCGACAGGTGCAACCAAATCGCTGAAACAATCGGCATACTAAACTAAATCAACTCCTCCCCTGTCAGCAATAAGGCCAAGTCCATAGAGAAGCTTTACATCCAATAGTACAAATAGAAGCTCATCTCAGTCTGCAAGAGCAACTAGAGGCTGATTAGGTAACCCCTAAGGCAGCAGTAGGTGAGGAAGGGCAACCCCAAGCTTTAGAAGTTTTACAACGCAATAGAGAAGCTGAAGGAGTAGGTGAATTAGATCCGGAACATAAAGAGCCAGGGGAGACTAAACATCCTGAAGGTGAACAACTGATATTAGACGGTTGATAAAATTAATGCAAATCAATATTACTAGCCAACAATCGAAGTCAGCATGTTCTTCTCCCAAATCCCCTACACCACCTACCCGTCCACGTTTACAAACCGACCTCGCCCCTCAATGAAGTCCTCACGGAACTCCCCCTCCAACACTTCTCCATTGGTCAGCAAGAGTTTCCCTTAACCACATTTGTTATCCAAAACGAAGTCACCTAAGTCAACAACAAAGTACCCTCATATTTGATCCAATAGTCATCCACTTCATTGAAGTCCCTGAAGTCGAACCCTTAGTTGAGCTAGACAGGGCTTTCGTTGTAAAGAATGCCGCGGCCGTGGAACTGGTCATTAAGCCACTCCCCATCATAGGCTGGGTAGCCCACGCAGTAGTAAAGTACCCCCTTCCCTGTCATCTTATCTTCCTTGAACTCTCCCTAGTAGTAGGCCTCGTCCTCGAAGATGAGTTTGCCGTGACCGTGTTTCTTGCCGTTGAGGGTCATGCCTTCATAGCGACGCCCATTCTCATAGGTCTCAATTGTGAACACAGTCTGCTCCTTGTTGTTCTTCTTCATCATGGGCTTCGGCAGCTCATAGTTTTGATTATGCTGCCTATCGGTAATTTGCTGCGAGGTGGGGGCAGTATTTTTGTTGGACTAATAATCGTAGGTCTTGAGCTCTTTGAATTGCATGTGCTGGCTAGTCCTCACGCTGTTGGGTTCGACTACTTGCTCGTTGAAGTGGCTCATCACTTTGGGCTCATGGCTGTGGATGTCCTTCTCGTAATTGGTGATGGAGTTCATGATGGACTCGGTTTGGGGGTAGCCATAACTGTATTTGCCTGTCTCGTAAAATGCACTTTGCTTCAACTTGTTTATGTCCTCGAGGTCCTTCCTTATCATCTCGAGCAGCCGTGGGTCAGTGTAGATTCCGTTGTTCTCTTTAGCAGGAGGGTTCTTAGGGGTTATAAGGCTGTCCACTAACTCATGAGCAGACGGTTGCTGTAGCTTGTAGGAAGAAAGTTAGTCGGGAAGAGTGAGCTCCTTCTTCTAAGCCTTCTTCTGACTGCTCTCCACTATCCGATTTGAGCTCTTCTCGCATAAGGTGGAAGGCCTTTCCTCTCTGACACTTTCCCTTGGGACTTCCTTGGGTTTTTCCTCCACCCTGGCTCGAGACTGCTCGCAACTTTCCCCTCCCCAATAGCAATCCAGTATCTTCTGGACCTCCATAAGGGAGGCCCTCCTGTTGGGGTTGACCTCCACGATGTTGGTGAGCACCTCATAGAAGTCAGGGGAATACTTCTCACTGATGGCCTAAAGCATTTCTATTAATTGGTCTTCGATGAAGGTTCCTTGGGTGTAGTCGTAGCAAGCAGATGCATCTGCTAACTGGGCAGCTTCCAGGATGGTGACTCCCATGCTGAAGATGGCTTCCTTGCGCATGGCCAAGTCACTGTCGATCCTGTTGAAGTTCCTCAGTTTTTCCGGGGCGTAGTTGATGTGGGGGGTGAGGATGGCTCTGTAGTTCTCGTCGATCAGGTCATTGTGGATGATCTTGAGGTGGCCGTCGGGGTTGATGAAGATTTCCCTGGAGTTGAGGGTGGCGATGGGTTTGAGCTCACTGAGGGCGTTGGTGCAGGACTGTAGAATGCTCCAAAGTTCTGTTTCTTCGAAGTTCTTTTGTTCGTTGGACCTGGCGAGTATTTCGTCCTTGAGGGTGACTTGGGGGTATTAAAAGATGGCGTAAACTTTGTAGGAGTTGGAGCAGAAGTTGTTGAAGACCTTGCTCTCCACCCTCACTGGACTGACGATGTACTCCTTGAGCCCCTCCTGCACCTCCCTCTCGAGGGCGCCCACCTTGGAGTGGTAGGCGAGTTCGTTGGCGAAGGTGTACTCCTTGAGGAGGTAGGTGAGTTCGGTCTGCTTGTGCATCAGCACCACTCCGCGTGCATCCCTTTTGGTTTCGGTGTAGGTGGTCCCTATTTCCTGGAGGAGGGAGGGCTGTTGGGCCTCGGGCGCGCTGTTCCCCATTCTTACTAACGGATTATAATTTAAGATTTATAAACATCACTTAGCGAGCACCACCTCGCCCACCCGCATCTTCTTCAGCAGCATCAGCTAGGCCAGGTACTTCTTCCGGTTTATCACCATCCCATCCTGGCTCATGTACTTCGATATGCTCTTCTTACGAGCCATCACCCCCCTGTAGCTGTGAATGGAACTGATATTGTCGATGCTCGAACGAGTACTGATGATCTTCTTGGCTATTTTGTTGTTTTACTACTCGTAGAGGGGAATGGACTTACCCCGCTTGATGGGAGGCAGGGTGAGGGAGGGCATGGATTGAGATATTTCTGGCTTCCTCCTGTTGATTTGGACCAGCTTGTGCATAATGGCCTCGTTCTCCCTCTCGATTGCCATCAGCCTCTTCTGTCTCATGTTTTCCTTGCTCTTGTGGATTTGAGGAACGTTGGGTTTGAAGGCCTCGTGGGTGGGCACCTTGCTCTAGGGGTTGGATAGTTTCTGGAGGTGGAGTTGGTACTATCTGAGCTGCCTGTAGTAGTCGAAAGAATTGTAGCTCATCACTATTGCTTTTATTTATTAATAATATAAAGGGAGTAGCCTTATGACTGCTTTGACGCAGATGACTATCTGTGTTGTGATGTATCCTT
>JACCDV011018306.1_pt1 | contig 17122 bp, 17 predicted proteins | sample 7446131 | NCBI WGS metagenome assembly JACCDV01 (sample SAMN15323448, study PRJNA562643) | freshwater metagenome | isolation source: river surface water | place: USA:Blue River Watershed | collected 2017-08-17 | reverse complement strand
GCTTTGCAGTTTTTCAACGCCGTGCCCAACATTGCCCGCAAGCTGCAAACCTTGATGGACGTGGGCTTGTCGTACCTGCAACTCGGCCAAGCCGCCACCACCCTATCGGGCGGTGAAGCGCAACGCGTGAAACTGGCCTTAGAGCTGAGCAAACGCGACACCGGCCGCACGCTCTACATCTTGGACGAGCCCACCACGGGCCTGCACTTTGCCGACATTGCGCTGCTGCTGAAAGTGCTGCAACACCTGCGTGATGCGGGCAACACCATCGTCATCATCGAACACAACCTCGACGTCATCAAAACCGCCGACTGGCTGATTGACATGGGGCCTGAGGGCGGCAGCGGGGGCGGCACGGTGGTGGGCGTTGGAACGCCCGAGGATTTGGCGGCGAATGCGGCTAGCTTTACGGGGAAGTATTTGAAGAGGTTGTTGGGGGGTTAACGTGGAAATGAGCGGCCTACGTGGCTTTTCGCGCAGGTCCGCTCGATTGCAGGGTTATGCGCGCTGGGCATCATTGAGCCGCTAACACTTCGACATGGCTTTGTAATGGTCTGGGTATCCAGTTTTCTCGAAAACCAATCTCAATCCATCTTTGAATATGCCGTAGTCAAACTCTTTCATATCGATAATGTTTTGCCCGAGGGAGTGTGACTCCCTATTTATGTATCGGCAAAATGCTTGAAATTTCGCATCTTGAAGCTCAGGCATTTGAAAGACGTTACCTAGGTCTTTCTTGCGCACGAAATTGAAAAAGTACTCGATGATGTTTCGCATGCAGTTCGCAATAAGCGCTGGCGGTTGATTGTGGTCGTTGATAACCGACCAATACGCCTGATAGTCATTCTGTATTTCCTCGTACTTCATTTCTTGGATATCACTGCCGGTGGAGTTCTTCGTTAGCCTGAAAAGTTTTTGAGTTTCCTTACGGCGGTTGTGATTGGTTTCAGTCAGTTCGTAGAAAAAATACAAGCTGTGAGTCAATATGATCACCTGACAGAATCGGTCATCCTTAAAGAACAGCATACGAATCAATCGGCCCACGTTAAAAACGAACACGTGTGACAGGCTAGAGATCGGATCATCAATCACCACGATGCGTTGACTGTGAGTATCGTCAGTACTCGATTTCCCTTTGCAAAGCTCACAAAAGTATAAGAAGCTGATCATCATCTTCTCGCCTTCGCTGAGTGAGTGAAAAGCGTCGTTATCCCCTCCCGCACGCACTACTCGATAGAGATTATCTGCGTGCTTTTTTACACTGAAATCGGCTATGCCTAGATCCAGAAGGCCTGCGTTTATTGCGTCTACCGCAGCGTCGACGTTTACCGTTTTCTTCTGTTCCTCTGTTATCTGTTCCTTGATTTTTGAAATGTCGGAGTTGATCATGCCTATGTCAGCATCCAAGTCTTTGAGCTTTTGATTTGCGGCTTGCTGATCCTGCTCAAATCGCGACACTGTTTGGTCGTATTGCCACCGCATCAACAGCCAAAACTCGTCTTTTAACTTCGCGAGTGATGCATCGCGATTTTGTAATCGTTGGTTGTATTCATTTATTACCTTGTTGATTGCGGCAACTTCCGAATTAAAGTCTTCGACCAAGCTGGACGTGTCGGTCAAAACCACAGTAGCCTTTGGGCTTCTAATCTTTTCCCCAATCTTTCCGGCATTGTCTCGCATGGTTGTGACGAGTAACTGGTGCTTGGTCGAAAGTGTGCCTTTATGCTCTTGTGCGAATGGATGATCTATAAATGCGCCAACTCTAGGCAGAGAATCGATAGCGGTTTGATACTTATCCTGAATAGCGATTAGCGCATCCAGTTGTTTCTGATAGCTTTCATCGAAATACGATTTAACGCTTTCAACGAATTTATTGGTGATGGTTGTTTCTTGGCAGAATGGGCATTGCACCCCAGTCTCATTAACCTCATTAGGTAGAAATTCAATTCCTTGTTTAACCCAGTCTGCATTCCCGAGTTTCTCGATCAGTGACGCAACCTCGCTGTCAGCATTGCCAAGTATGGATGTGCCGAATAGTTGATCAGACTCGATGTAATGCGCTGGAAATGTAATGTTCGACAGTGGCTGCTGAGGATTTGCGTCATCGCCTTTGAGTGCGTCCACATCTTTTCGCAAAGCTTGTATGCCCCTTGTCGGCTCGCTGGCTGGTTTTGAAATGGTTAGTAAGTACTCGAACAGTGTTTCTTTTTTTCCCATTAAGCTTTTGAGGCAGTACTCGAGGACGCGATCTCCACCCGTGTATGTCTTTTTGATGCCCCAGACTTCTTCAGTAGCTTGCTGTTTCTGACCGGAAAATGTCTGGTTGACTTGTTCTTTTTCGCTGCGTTTTGACTGGAGCGACTGCTCTAGTTGCGTTTTCTTTTTGGATCCTTCTGCAATTTTTTGTTCGGCCTCTTTGTTTTCCTTCGAGAGGCTAAAAATTCCCTTTAGATTGTCAGCGACAAAAAAATTGTCTCTTATGAATCTTTGGTTGTAGACAAGAACGGGGGTATTTTGTGCTGGCACCTTACTGCAAGATTTAAATTCTGGATCGTCCGGCGCGTAAAGATAATTAGAGAAAGTTGATTTACCCGTGCCGTTTAGTCCGTAGATCAGATTGATTTTTTTATCGGTAACAAGACCCGTCGTGTGCTTGTAGCTAGCGACTGCATCCATGCGTATTTCGGTGAGCATTTATCTAAACTCCTAACACAAGCGCATAACGTAATTTATCCCGCAAACCCTGCGGTATAAAACCAGAGCAGTCGGACAAATCCTCCCGCAACTGGAACACGCGAATATAGCCGAGCGACAAATAATTAATTCCTAAATACCCACCAAATACACTTTTTAGCTCATTAATCTCTTAATAATCATTGAAATTTAAAAGTCTCACGTTAAAATTTCAATGATGATTCCGCGCCAAACCCTCTCCCAACTGCAAGACAAGCTCCAGCAAGTGCCCGCCGTGGTGTTGATTGGGCCGCGCCAAGTGGGCAAAACCACGCTCGCGCTGGAGGCGGCGCGCAAATGGCCACAAGCCTCGGTTTACCTCGACCTTGAACGCCCCGCCGACCGGCTGAAGCTGGACGATGCCGATGGCTTTTTGCGCATGCAGGGCGACAAGCTGGTCATCTTGGACGAGATTCACCGCTTGCCCGGTTTGTTTGAGGTGCTGCGCGGCATCATTGACGAGCGGCGGCGGGCTGGGCAACGCGCGGGGCAGTTTTTGTTGCTGGGCTCGGCCTCGCTGGACTTGATGCAGCAAAGCAGCGAGACGTTGGCAGGGCGGGTGTCTTACCTAGAGGTCACGCCCGTGAACGCGCAAGAGCTGCAAGGACAAAGCATGAGCACCGATGCACTGTGGCTGCGCGGTGGCTTTCCAGACGGTTTGTTAGCCGCCAACGATGCGGCCAGCCTAGGCTGGCGCGAAGACTTTGTGCGCAGCTACTTGCAGCGCGATGTGCCCATGTTTGCGCCTCGCCTGCCCGCCGAGACAGTGGGCCGACTGTGGACCATGCTGGCCCACCAGCAAGGCGCGTTGTTGCAGCAAACCCGTTTGGCCAGTAGCTTGGGGCTGACCAGCCCGGCTATTGGTCGGTACATTGACTTGTTGGTAGACCTGCAATTGGTGCGGCGGCTGCGCCCTTGGAGTGGCAATGTGGGCAAGCGTTTGGTCAAAGCGCCCAAGGTGTTTGTGCGTGATAGCGGTTTGGTGCATGCGCTGCTGGGGTTGCGCACACTCGACGACTTAGCTGGACACCCCGTGTGCGGCCCCAGCTACGAGGGCTTTTGCATTGAAAACCTAATTGCCGCCGCAGGCCCGCAATGCACGCCTTATGCCTACCGCACGCACACGGGCGCAGAGATTGACCTGGTGTTTGAAAAAGCAGGTCAGCCGTGGATGGCGATTGAAATCAAACGCAGTTCAGCGCCAGCATTGAGCAAAGGCTTTGGCGTGGCATGCGATGACTTAGGCGTGTCGCAACGCTATGTGGTGTACCCAGGCACCGAGCGTTTTGGCATGCGCCATGAAGCGACCGCGATTGGTTTGACCGATCTGATGGACATACTCTGCGCCAGTTAATGGGTTGCCATGTCCACCGAAACTGCACAAGCCTAATGCTGATGCCCATGCGTGCCATGCACGTGGCGGTGGGCAATTTCTTCAGCCGTGGCGGCGCGCACATCGGTCACGGTGCAGCTGAAACGAAGGGCTTGGCCCGCTAACTCATGGTTGCCGTCTAGGTGCACTTCAGGGCCTTTGATCTTCACCACGTTGAACACGCGTGGCTGGCCATCGTCGCCCGCGCCTTGCAACTGGCCTCCCACTTTCACGCCCGGTGGAAATTCGGCTTTAGGAATGACGCGCACCAAGGATTCGTCGCGCTCGCCGAAGGCGTCTTCGGCGCTCAAATCTAGCTTGACGGCAAAGCCCACGGCTTGGCCATTGAGTGCGGCTTCGACCTTCGGGAAAATGTTGTCGTAGCCGCCGTGCAAGTAGGACAAATGCCCTGAATCCAAAGGCTTGCCTGCGGGTGAGGTGACTTGGTACTTGAGGGTGACGGCCGTGTCTTGAGTGATGTGCATGGCTAGGCTCTGAATGAAAACCGCCATTGTCCACGACCTCTGCGGTGGCGCTTTATCCAGCCTTACCATTGAACCGCATGGAAACCGAACTCAAACTCAGCCTGCATCAGCAAGACGTGCCTGCGCTGTTGGCGCACCCGCTGCTGGCCCCGCCTGCCAAAGTGCAGCGCTTGCGCAATACCTACTTTGATACGCCCGCTTTGAATTTGAAGCAACGCCGCATGGCTGTGCGCGAGCGTTTGGCGGGCGATCAATGGTTGCTCACGGTGAAGACTGCGGGCAAAAGCGAGAACGGCTTATCGCGCCGTCAAGAATGGGAAGCGCCCACCACGCCCGGCGCATTGGACTTTGCAGCGCTGGTGGATGACGCCGAGTTGGCAGCATCTTTGATGGCTTTGCGTGACGAGCTGAAGCCCTTGTTTCGCACCGACTTTGAGCGACACAGCTGGGTGTTGATGCACGACAGCGCCAGCATTGAAGTGGCGCTGGACCAAGGCCACATCACCGTGCCGGGCACAGCGTTGAGCGAAGGCATTTTGGAGTTAGAGCTTGAGCTGCTGAGTGGGCCAGAGGCGGCCCTGCATGCGCTGGCTGATGCGCTACGTCACACGCCTAGCGGTTCAATTGCGCTCACGCCATCCGACGCGAGCAAAGCGCAACGCGGATTGGCGCTGTTCGCGCAATCTGCTCAAAGCTAAGAATTAAGCGGCTTTTGCAGCCTGCAAAGTCTCGCGCGTTTGCAAGGCCACACGTCGTGCCGCCTCTGCAAAGTCGTCACCCTTGGACGCATACAAAATCGCACGCGATGAGTTGACGATGATGGGGCCGGTAGTCGTGTCGCCACTCACCCGCAAGCCCGCTTTCACCGTCGCCACCGCATCGCCGCCTTGTGCACCCACGCCGGGAATCAGCAAAGGCACAGTGGGTGCGAGTTCACGCACACGCTCAATTTCTTTGGGGTAAGTTGCGCCTACCACCAAGCCCAATTGACCATTGAGGTTCCAAGTGCCTTGCGCGAGTTTGGCGATGTGTTCGTACATCAAAGGCTGGCCTTCGACGGACGCGAGGCGTTGGTTTTGCAGGTCGTCACCGCCGGGGTTGGAGGTGCGACACAGCAAGAACGCACCTTTGCCGTGGTACTTCAAATAAGGGGCCACCGAGTCCCAACCCATGAAGGGCGAGAGGGTCACGGCGTCTGCGCCGTAGCGCTCGAAGGCTTCGATGGCGTATTGCTCAGCGGTGCTGCCAATGTCGCCGCGCTTGGCATCCAAGATGATCGGCACATGTGGCGCGACGCGGCGCATGTGCTCCATCAAACGCTCTAACTGACCTTCGGCGCGATGCGCAGCGAAGTAAGCAATTTGAGGTTTGAAGCTGTTCACCACATCGGCAGTGGCATCGACGATGGCGGCGCAAAAGTCGTAAATCTTGTTCGAGTCGCCCTTGATGCGGTCTGGGAACTTGGTCGGTTCTGGGTCAAGGCCCACGCAGAGCATGGAGTTGTTTTGGCGCTCTGCGGCGCGCAGCATGTCTAAAAAGGTCATGGGGTGATTTTAGAAGGCTTACCATGCATGCCATGTCAGCCCTGCCCCGCCTCACCCGTCGTCAACTTTGGACGCTCATCACACTCACTTTGGTGTGGGGCCTCAACTGGCCCATCATGAAGTTTGGCGTCACGGGATTCCCACCCCTCACGTTTCGCAGCTTGTCGATGTTGATCGGTATACCTGTACTGGGGCTCGCGCTGGTGCTGTTGAAAATTCCGTTTCGCATTCCACGCGCGCACTGGCGTGAGCTGTTCACGCTGGCTGTGTTCAATATGTTTGTGTGGCATGTGCTGGTGATCTTGGCACTGCCCATGCTGTCGAGTGGGCGTGCGGCAATTTTGGGCTACACCATGCCCATCTTCTCGGCCATTTGGGGTGTGGTTTGGTTCAACGCACCGCTGCGTGCGCGCCAATGGTTGGGCGTGGTCGCTGCGGGCATTGGCGTGTTACTGCTGTTGTGGAATGAACTCAGTCACTTATCGGGTCAACCCGTGGGGGTGCTGATGGTGTTGGTGGCCGCGTCCACTTGGGCCTATGGCACGCAGCGCTTGCGTCACACGCCCATGCCCGTGCCCACGCTGACCATCGCGTTTTGGATGACCACCATGACCACGGTGTTGCTCACCGTTTTGGCTTGTGTGTTTGAGCAAGACCGCTGGCACATGCCCACCCTGAGCACGCAATGGTCGATTCTTTACAACGCCTTGGGCGTATTTGCGTTTGCACAGGCTGCGTGGCTCACCTTGGCACGCGGGCTGCCACCTGTGGCATCGACCTTGAGCGTGATGTTCATTCCCGTGTTGGGTGTGTTCAGTGGCGCGTGGTGGCTGGGGGAGGTGTTGCACTGGCAAGACTGGACCGCCGTGGTGCTGATGGTGGTGGCCATTGCATCCGTGCTTTGGCCAGCGCGGTCTACTCAGAACCCTTGAGGTGCGCCATGGCCAAACAAAGGTCGGCCCAGACCTTGGCCTTCTCCGGCAAGTTGCGCAGCACATAGTTGGGGTGGTAAGTCACCACCACCGGCACGCCTTGGTACTGATACACGCGCCCACGCAGCTTGCCGTAAGGCGTGCCCTCTAACTCGGGCACGCTCTCGCGCAACAAGGCTTGCACCGCAAAGCGACCCATGGCCAAAATCATTTTGGGTTTGAGCAAAGCCACTTGGCGTTCTAGGTAAGGCAAGCACTGCGCCACTTCTTCGGGCTTGGGGTTGCGGTTGCCAGGTGGTCGGCACTTGAGCACGTTAGTGATGTACACACCGCCGCCCTCTGCCGTGCGCACGCCAGTACGAGAGAGCTTCATCGCACCCAACATGTTGTCGAGCAGCTTGCCCGCTTGGCCTACAAACGGTTCGCCTTGGCGGTCTTCGTCTTCGCCCGGTGTTTCGCCCACAATGAGCCAATCGACCTGCGGCGTTTCGCATTCGGGTGTGGATGCGCCCACACCAAACACGGTGTTTTGACGCGAGCCGCACAAGGTGCAGGCTTGGCAGCCCGACACGGTGCTGTGCAAAGCTGACCAATCCATTTGGTCAATGCCTTCGGGGCGTTGAATGATGACGGGGGCAACTTCGGGTTGGGCCTTGGCCAGCGGTGCGGGCATTTGTCGCACGGCGGTGTCATAGCCTGCTGCGTTGGCAATGGCTTGTGTGGCAAGTTCGCTGGCGGCGGCAAAGCTGTGCGCTTCTTCTGCGGGTGCGCTCATGACGGCGGCCTCAGACATGGGTGACCACACGCGCACGCCCATCTCGGCCAGCATGGCGCGTTGGCGTTTGTCGAGGTGCAAGGTGTTAGTCATGATGCGATAGCTTACAGCTTGAGCGACATGACCACCGCATGCTCGCGTTGGCCGTGGTCGGCGGGGTAATAGTTTTTGCGTTCGCCCACACGGCGGTAGCCATAACGCTCGTACACCTGCATGGCGCGGACGTTACCCACGCGCACCTCTAGCCACAGCCATTGGGCTTGGCGGCTACGCGCCCAGACCGATAAGGCATCGAGCATGAGCACACCATAGCCTTGGCCCTGAAACTGTGGCGCGACGGTGATGTTGAGCAAGTGCGCTTCGTCCACGCCCTCCATGGCCACAAAGTAGCCAATCAAAGTGTCTCCCCCCATCAGCGCCAGCAGCTGGTAGCCTGACTTGAGCGAGTCCGCAAAGTTGCCGCGCGTCCATGGGTGGGCATAGGCTTTGTTTTCGATGCGCAGCACGTCGTCGAGCAGCGCTTCGGTCAGCGGCTCTAGGCGTACTTCCGGTTTCAAAACAGCACTCATTGGGCCGCAGCTTGTTGCGCTTTGATTTGCATACGCTCATCAGTGGTTTGCGCCACTTTGTCGCGGATGTAGAGCGGCAGCGCTTCTTCGGGTGGCACAGCTTGGCCAGCCGCCCACGCGGCTGGGGCTAAACGCAGCAATGCTGCGGCAGTGGGCAAGGCCATGACTTGCGGTGCAGTTAGCGCAACAGGCCAGCGTCCCGCGTACACAGGCCATGCGTTGCCAGCGGCGATGAAGCTGTCTTGCGACCAATCGGCAGGCCAATGCAGAGACTCGGGGCTGTGCAGCCCTGGCTCTTGCACGCAGCGCCACGCGCCGTTCATCTGGTTTGCTTCGTCTGCCGCGTCAACGGCGTTTGGCGTGAACTCATACGCCGCCGCATACACCTGCTCCATGCGCGCATCCATCACGGCCAGCACGCGCCTCACGGGGGCTTCGCCCGCAGCTTGAGCGGACAAACGTGCCTCTTCTGCCACTGCCAGCAGGGTGTCAATTGGCAGCACAGGCAGGTCTGCACCCCAAGCCAAGCCTTGCGCCACCGAACACGCCGTGCGCAAGCCCGTGAACGCACCCGGCCCACGGCCAAACACAATCGCCTGCAAATCCGTCAACGCCAAGCCCGCCTCTTTGAGCAAGGCCATGGTTTGCGGAATCATGTGGGTGGACGTGAGCGCACCGCCTGCGCTGGTGTGCGTCAACGTCTGTGTGCCGCGAGACACGGCGAGAGAGAGTGTGTCGGTGCTGGTCTCTAACGCCAGCCACTGGGGGGTATGCATGGGCTGATTATCCCAGCCGTGATAATTTGGCCATGACCAGCTCGCACATGCCCTCTTCGCACCCGTTCACAACCAGCCTCAGCCCCAGAAAGCGTTGCTTTGTGGGCTCGTCGATGATGTGTGCCTTCGCGATGGCCTTGATGTGTGCAGCAACGCTCAGCGCCCACGCCGCCCCCAGCTCAAAAGCCGTGCGCAGCGAACCGCCCAAGCACACGGCCGGCGACATCGGCCAGTTACCCCCCGATGTGCTGGCCGCGCTGCAACGCGCCAAAGTGCCAAGTGACAACTTGCATGTGATGGTGATCGACACCCAAGCGTCTAGCTCGCCACGCCTGAGTCACCAAGCCCAAGTGCGCGTGAACCCCGCGTCGCTGATGAAGCTCGCTACCACCGCAGCGGCGCTTGACACACTAGGCCCCGCCTTTGTGTGGCGCACACCGGTGTATGTGGATGGCTCGGTGCGCGATGGCGTGTTGCATGGCAATGTCTACATCAAAGGCAGCGGCGATCCGCGTTTGGTGGTGGAGCGTTTGTGGCTGCTGATGCGTCGCATCCAAGGCTTGGGCATTCACAAAATTCAAGGTGACATCGTGCTCGACCGCAGCGCGTTTGAGATACCCGCGCGGGACGCTGCCAGTTTTGACGGCGAACCACTGCGCCCTTACAACGCGGCGCCCGATGCGCTGCTGCTCAACTTCAAATCACTGCTCATTCAGTTTGTGCCAGACCGCGCCGCCAACGTGGCGCGTGTGCAAATCGAGCCGCCACTCGCCGGTGTGCAATTTCCTGCCACCGTGCCATTGAGCAACGGCGATTGCAGCGACTACCGCAGTGCCTTGCGCGCCGATTGGACTGACCCCACACGTATTCGCTTTGCCGGCAACTTCCCTGCGGCATGCGGCGAAAAAATGTGGCCCATTGCTTACGCCGCGCCTCAGCAATTTGCGCAACGTGCCGTCGCAGGCATGTGGCAACACGTGGGCGGACATCTGAGTGGTCAGGTGCGCGAGGGCAACGTGCCTGCCAACTTGCAGCCCGCATTCCAAGTGGAATCGGCCAGCTTGGCCGAGACCATCCGTGACATCAACAAATACAGCAACAACGTGATGGCGCAGCATGTGTTCCTCACCCTCAGCCAGCAACAACGCGGCGTAGGCAACTTTGACGCTTCACGCGAACTGATGCAACGCTGGTGGCGTGAACGTGTGGGCGGCGATGTTCCCACGTTTGATAACGGCTCAGGCCTGAGCCGTGAAGAGCGCATCAGCACACAGGCTCTCGCACGCTTGCTGCAAGTGGTATGGGCTTCGCCCACCATGTCTGAGCTGAAGAGCTCGCTGCCTGTCACAGGCTTAGACGGCACGATGAAACGCAGCAAAGCCCAAGCCAGTGGCCACTTGAAAACCGGCAGCTTGCGCGATGTCGCGGGCGTGGCGGGTTATGTAGATACCGCCAGTGGCAAACGCTTGGTCGTGGTGGCCATCGTGCACCACGCCAATGCCAACGCTGCACGCCCTGCGCTGGACGCGTTGATCGACTGGGCAGGCAAGCAACCCTGATTTTGAAAGCCACACATGAACTCCACCGAATGGATTGGCTACGCCGCCGCCAGCCTGACCACCGCGAGCTTTGTGCCGCAAGCCTGGCTCACCTTCAAAACGCGTGACGTGCGTGGTATTTCATTGGGCATGTACAGCGCGTTCACGCTAGGCATTGCGCTGTGGCTGGTTTATGGCTTGCTGATTCAAGCTTGGCCCGTGGTCATTGCCAACGTCATCACGTTGGCCTTGGCAGCCAGTATTTTGGCAATGCGCTTGCGCTTTGGTCGCAAGGCATCACCTGTTGATTAACGCCAACCCTGCGCTGTGGCGTTGTACAAATAACCTGCCACCCAATTGTTACCCGCTGGCGTAAGGTGAATACCATCAGCGAACAACATCGTCCCGTAACTTGCATTCGCAGCACTTGCGTCACATCCGGAAACGCCTGCTGTTGCAAACGCTGTATTCAGAGCCAACGTCGCAGCACCACATGCTGGCGTTGTGGCGGCCGCTCCGTTGTAGCCTGTATCGGTAAAAGGACTGTACGTCGTCAGTGATGTTGCCGTCAGAAACAAAGAGGTCACGCCCGAAGCGTTGGCATAAATCACCGTGTTAGGGTTTTCGCCGCCAAACTGGCTACTGAGTGCCGTAAGGACTGCAGTGTTGAAAGTATTGGTAGCTGTTGTGTCAAAACTATTGGTACGACCCCATGGCGTTCTGGACACATCCAAGACTGGCATGATCAAAATATGTTTCACGCCTGCCGTTTTCAAGCGCTGCACCTGTGTCACCAAAGTTTGAGCCTCGGTGCTTGGCGATGCGCCAGCTTTGACATCAAACGTACCCACCGTGATCACAACCAAATCGCCGGCCGAAAAGCTCCCCGCTGAATCAATCTGCGCTGCCAAATCACCGATGCGCGCGCCCGCACTGGCATAGCTCACCACATTGGACTGCGAAAAATATGCGGCAACTCGCTCGACGACTGAACTCGTTGTACCGGCCCCTGTTCGCACGGTGGGCGCCGCGCCGCCCGTGGCAGTACGAATATCGTTATAGCCATCCCCAAGGCCCACCACCCGCGTTGGTTTAAACGGATCGACCGTGCTACTAGAGCCACAAGAGGACAACACAAATGCCACAGCGATGGTGAACAGCGTTTTAAGGAGTTGGCTAAACATTGAATTCATGAGAGGCTCTCTTTTGAGTACCGCATTAGTTTAACGAGTCGGCGTGGCAGCCCGACTCAAGCGATCGCGCACCCCGTCCCACTCGGGGATGCGAGGTGGGTCTTCGACCCAAATCTGCGAAACGCCTTGCGCATCGAAGCTGCGCAATTGCGCAAAGAGTTGATGCGCACAGTCGCTGGCAGCCTCAGGCATCGGCTGCCATGTGAAACGCGATGACTTGACAGGCGGCAACTGAACGGGGCTGCGCGACCAAATCGCCACCGCATCCAACGTGACAGATGCATCCTGGCCATCGGGAGCGGTCATTGCATAACTGGCCATGGCGCTTTGCAAATCAGCCAACGTCATCAACTGCACTTTAGCTACTGGGGCGTAGTGTGATTCCAACGTGCCCGATGCACGCGGGGCATCAGCATCAGGCGCGGCGGGCGTGATCACGGTCACACCGCATCTGTCTGTCAACTGCTGTGGCGTCAGCACGCCCGGTCGCAACAACACGGGTGTACCACGCGTGCAGTCGACGATGGTGGACTCAATGCCCACCTCACACGCCCCACCATCAATGATGAGCAATCCGTCACCAAATTCACCCGCCACATGTGCGGCTGTGGTGGGGCTGACGCGGCCAAATAAATTGGCGCTGGGGGCGGCCACGCCGTACACGCCCAAGGCTTGTGCGGCTTGCAGCACGGCCAATGCGACTGGGTGCGACGGGCAACGCACACCCACCGAGTTTTGGCCACCTGCGGCGACAGCAGCCACCTCGGGTCGGCGCGGCAAGATGAGCGTCAGGGGGCCGGGCCAAAACGCATCAATGAGCTTTTGCGCAAAGTCCGGCACGTGGCTGGCAAAGCGCTGCACGCCTTGCGCGCTGGCCACATGCACGATCAGGGGGTGGTTGACCGGACGGCCTTTGGCTTCAAAAATTTTGGCCACGGCTGCATCGTTACCCGCATCAGCAGCCAATCCATACACCGTCTCCGTAGGTAAGCCCAACAACTCACCGCGCTGCAAAGCTTGTGCAGCGGCGGCGATAGAGCTGGGAAGTTGACCGTGGAGAATCATGGCGCTGTGCTGTGTGAAAACCTACGCCCTCAAGCGAGGGCTCGTGCTTGCAGGGATGAAGTGTGCATCATCAAAACGGTTCAATCCCCAAAATCGCCGCAGCTTGCAAAGCCACAGCATGCGCGGCTTCGGGCGTTGCTGCCGTGATGTTGAGGTGACCCATCTTGCGGCCTTTGCGCGCTTCGCGCTTGCCATACAAGTGCAAGTGCGTGCCTGGCAGCGCCAGCACTTGCGCCCATGCGGGTTCGGTCTGCGTGCTGCCGTCGGCAAACCACAAATCGCCCAACACATTGAGCATGACCGCAGAGCTGTGTTGACGCGGTTGCGTCAACGGCAAGTCGGCCATGGTGCGCACTTGCAATTCAAACTGCGACACGTCACACGCATCTTGGCTGTAATGGCCACTGTTGTGCGGGCGAGGTGCGATTTCATTCACTACCAACGCACCATCCGTCAACACAAAAAACTCGACGCACAACACGCCCACATAGTTCAGCTCTTGCGCCACGGCTTTGGCAGCGGTGATGGCTTGGTTCGCCAACGCGTCAGGCACGTTGCCCGCAAACACCTCGGTCACGGCCAAGATGCCGTCGCGATGCAAGTTGCGTTGCACGGGCAAGTTCACCATCGCACCATCGCGACCACGCGCCACGACGACCGAGCACTCACTGGCCAAGGGCAACATTTTCTCGAGCACGCAAGGCACTTGGCCCAGCTTGGCCCAAGCTGTGTTGAGTTCGTCACGCGTGGTCACGCGTAACTGGCCTTTGCCGTCGTAGCCCATGCGGGAGGTTTTCAAAATCCCAGGCAGCAAGCTATCGCTCACAGCGGCCAGTTGCTCGGTGGTGTCAATGACCGCATGCGGGGCCACAGGCACACCACACTTCACAAAATGGGCTTTCTCGCGGGCACGATCTTGAGCCACGGCCACGGCAGACGCGGCGGGCGACACGGGCAGCGTGGCCGCAAGTTGGGCCAACGCGTCGGCGGGCACGTTCTCAAACTCGGTGGTGACCGCTTGACAAGCGGCAGCGAGTTGCTTCAAGCCTGCGGCGTTCAAATAATCGGTGTGAATGTGGTGGTGGCTCACCAACCCCGCAGGGCTGTGTGCATCGGGGTCGAGCACGGCTGTGTTGTAGCCCATGCGCTGCGCCTCATGCGCCCACATGCGCCCCAATTGGCCACCGCCCAACACACCCAAGGTTGAGCCGGGCGGCAAAGGTTTCAGCGTAGTGCTCATACAGGTGGCAAGGTCATATTGCGTGCCACTTCGGTTTGCGCCACACGGAAGGCTTGCAGCTTTTCAGCCAACACAGTATCGGTCGATGCGAGCAAGGCCACAGCAAATAAAGCCGCGTTAGCAGCGCCTGCATTGCCAATGGCAAAGGTGGCCACCGGAATGCCTTTGGGCATTTGCACAATGCTGTGCAAGGAATCCACGCCTTGCAAATGCTTGCTAGCCACCGGCACGCCCAACACGGGCACGATGGTTTTGGCGGCAATCATGCCGGGCAAATGCGCGGCACCTCCTGCGCCTGCGATGATGGCGCGCAGGCCGCGATCTTGGGCGCTTTCAGCGTAGGCAAACATGTCATCGGGCATGCGGTGGGCAGAAACCACGCGGGTTTCAAAAACGATGCCAAATTCTTGGAGAATCTGGGCTGCATGTTGCATGGTGTCCCAATCAGAATTGGAACCCATGACGACACCGACTTGGCACTGGGTCATGATGAAGGCTGTGTGTGAGCAAAAACGAATTTTAAGACGGGACCCCAATGATGGATGTGACGATGGCAAATTTCGAGACCGATGTGATTGCGGCCTCACAAACCACCCCCGTGTTGGTGGACTTTTGGGCCGACTGGTGTGGCCCCTGCAAATCGCTTGGCCCAGTCCTGGAAAAGCTCGAGGCCGACTACCAAGGCCGCTTCAAACTGGTCAAAATCAATGCCGACACCGAACAGCAGCTGGCCGGCGCGTTTGGCGTGAAAAGCCTGCCCACCTGCATCTTGCTCATGGGCGGCCGCCCAGTGGATGGCTTTATGGGCGCTTTGCCCGAAGGCAAAGTACGTGAATTTTTAGACAAGCATTTGCCGTCCGACACCGACTTGGCCGCGCAGGCCGATGCGCAAGAAGCAGATCAACTCATGCAGGCGGGCGATGCACATGCAGCGATTGCCAAACTGCAAGAAGCCCTGAGCCTCAACACGGCTGACGACGAAACGCGCTACAACTTGGTCAAGCTCTTGATTTCTGTGGGCGAGTTGGAAGAAGCCCAAGCAGCCTTAGCACCCAAGCTGAGCGAAATTCCGCTGCAACTGCGCTTTGACGCACTCCACTACTGGCTGCAAGCCTTGCAGTTTGTAGCCACCGACACACGTGGCGGCTGGGACTTTGAACAATTCGATGCCCTCATCGCCCAAAACAAACGCGATTTCGACACCCGCTTGGCCAAAGCCCGTGTGTTGATTGCCGCTCAGTTGTTTGAAGACGCGATGGAAGAGTTGCTAGAAATCATCATGCGCGACAAAACGTGGAATCACGAAATCGCGCGCAAAACCTATGTAGCCATTCTCGAATTGCTCACGCCACCCAAGCCCAAAACGGACAATGCCGCCGTCGGTAAAACCGCTGGCGGCATTGAGTTAACCGGCAAAACCACAGTACAAGAAGATCCCGTGCTGGAGATGATTTCTCGCTACCGCCGCAAGCTCAGCATGGCGCTGAACTGACCACGGGCAAGAGGGTTAGTCCTTCAACCGCGCCCAAGCCTCTTGATACTTGGCGGCGGTTTGGGCAATCACCTCTTGCGGCAAATGCGGCGCAGGGGGCGATTTGCTCCAAGGCTTGCCCTGCACTTGAGCCGTTTCCAACCAGTCACGCAAGAACTGCTTGTCGTAGCTCGGTGGGTTTACACCGTCTTTAAAGCTCTGCGCGTAGCTGTCGGCCGGCCAATAACGTGAAGAATCAGGGGTGAGCACTTCATCCATCAACACGAGGTTGTTGTTGGCATCTAAGCCAAATTCAAACTTCGTGTCGGCAATGATGATGCCTTTGGCAGCGGCCACATCGCGTGCAGTTTCGTACAACGCAATGCTGACGGTTTTGATTTTTTCGGCCAAGCCGCTACCAATCATCTCCACCACTTGCTCATACGTGATGTTTTCGTCGTGGTCACCCACGGCGGCTTTGGCGGCGGGTGTGAAGATGGGCTCTGGCAATTGGCTGGCGTTCTTCAAACCTTTGGGCAGCTTCACACCACAGACCGCTTGGTTCTCTTGGTATTCGGCCCAACCGCTACCCGCCAAGTAGCCACGCACCACGGCTTCAACGGGAATAGGCTTCAAGCGTTTGACCAGCATGGAGCGGCCTGTGACCTGCCCGACTTCGTCCGCACTCACCACACTCTCGGGCGCTTCACCCGTCAGATGGTTGGGACAAATATGGCCAAGTTTCTTGAACCAAAACAAAGCCATTTGGGTGAGCAACTCGCCCTTGCCTGGAATGGCCTCGCCCATGATGACATCAAACGCGCTGATGCGGTCTGAGGCGACCATCAAAATGCGGTCATCGCCCACGGCGTAGTTGTCGCGCACTTTGCCACGTGCGAGCAGCGGCAAAGAAGTGAGCGCAGAAGTGTGCAGGGCTGACATGTATTACTTCACCAACTGAGCCAATTCGCCCTTGGCGTAACGAGCGGCCACGACCGACAGGCTGTCGCCTTTGATCTTGCTGCCTTGGCCTTCGCAACCAAACTCCAAATAACGCTGCTTGCAAATGTTCATGGCAGCTTCGCGAGCAGGCTTGAGCCACTCGCGGGCATCGAATTTTTCTGGGTTCTCAAACATGAACTTGCGTGCTGCAGCGGTCATGGCCAAGCGGATGTCGGTGTCGATGTTGACCTTACGCACGCCGTGCTTGATGGCTTCTTGAATTTCAGACACGGGCACACCAAAGGTCTGCTTCATCTTGCCGCCGTATTGGTTGATGATGGCCAACAGGTCTTGTGGCACGCTGCTGGATCCGTGCATCACCAAATGCGTGTTGGGAATGCGTGCGTGAATTTCTTTGACGCGGCTGATGGCCAAGATGTCGCCGGTGGGCTCGCGGGTGAACTTGTATGCGCCGTGGCTGGTACCG
>JACCDV011051532.1_pt1 | contig 17124 bp, 13 predicted proteins | sample 7446131 | NCBI WGS metagenome assembly JACCDV01 (sample SAMN15323448, study PRJNA562643) | freshwater metagenome | isolation source: river surface water | place: USA:Blue River Watershed | collected 2017-08-17 | reverse complement strand
AACGAACAAAACCAGATTTTGTTTTTTTACCAGATGATTTTCTTTACAAAAAATTTGCTTCTAAGATTCAAAAAAAAACAAAGGCTATTGTTTTATTCGCTACACTTTATCAAAAAAAAGAAGAATTAAAAAAAGGTTTAAACCAAAGAGGGGTTTTCTGTGAAGCTCCTGTGGCAAAATTTTTTGAGCACATAAGCAAATCAACTAAAAAAAATGTTAAATCTGTTCTCTTCGTGGGTGGACCTTTTTCCCCTGAAATGATTAAGAGTTTAGAGGAAAAAACTCCTACAAATATCAAGAAAAAAAGACTGGTAGCATCTTCTTGGGAAGCTTATAAAAAAGCAGCTACTCAGGAAGCAAAAGAAGGAGGAGTCATCTTTACACTGGCTCCTTTTGGAGTTAAAAAAATCTCAGGAGAAACTGTGTCTGACAAAGAATTTTTAGAATTTTTGACAGCATTAAAAGGAGTTAGCCTTGGGTACGGAAGAATTGATTCTTATCCAAGAACTTTTTCTCTTGGAGTAGATCCTCTAGATTTAGGAAAAGAAGTAGGGACTCTTATGCTTGAAAAATTGAAGATAAAAGACAAGTCAGTAGTGAAACCTTTTTCTTCTTTTCAATTTTTTTAACTGTCTTTTTTAGAAAAATCTTTTGCTACATTTGTAGCTGCTTTAATAGAGTTTGATATTTCTTCTAAGTGGGTTTCCAAGTTTTCTTTTGTCCAGTGTGCAGTCTCTATTTTTTTATTCACATGGACATAGATAGTTCCTGATTGATACAAAATGTTATTTCCACCAAGTCCAAGTTTTTCGATACCATAACAACCAAAGGGAATGATAGGAAAACTACTTTGTTTAGCTATGTGAAAAATTCCTTTTTTTAAAGGACGCAATTGAAAATCTTTTGATCTCGTACCTTCTGGAAACATTATAAGAGAGTAGCCAATTGGGAGCTCTTTCAAACCTATTTCAATACTTGCGATAGCACTTTCAGTGTTTTTGCGATCCACGAAAATAGAGTAGCAAGAACGCATAACATAAGAAACAAGAGGAATCCGAGATACTTCTTTTTTAGCGATAAAAGTGGAGTTTGCTGGTGCGAGTGAAGGAAGAATAAAAATATCAAGAATACTTTGGTGATTCATAACAAATATGGCTGGCCCTTTAATATTTTCACTCCCCGTAAACTTTACTTTGATACCAAGAGTAAAAAGCATAAGTTTTGACCAAGCATGCATCCAGAATTCCCAACATTTTCTCTTATTTCCTACAAAGATAGAAACAATAAAAAAAACCGCGATAAGTATGGTTAGAATCCAACAGAGAATAGCTCTAAAGAATGAAAGTATTTTTCGCATAAAGAAGATTCTTTTAATAGAAAGGGTTTTAGGCTATTATACAAGACTATAAAGAATATAGTTTAACAAAAAATAAAATCACTATCAAGGGAAGGCATTAAATGAATAAAGCTGGCTTAGTGAAAGGGATAGAGTCTCTTTCCGGTCTTATTTTTGTAGGAGTATTATGGAAATTTGGTTTTAATTCAGAAGGGTTTCGTTTAGCAACGATTTCCACAATGATCACTCTTTCTATTCTTGTTTTAGTAGCAAAGCTCTTGAAAGTACCTCTCACTCCTATGCAAAGTTCTGCTTGGTTTCTTACAATGACACTTGGTGCTTTGAGTGTTGTTTTAAAAAATCCTATTTATTACAAGTTGAAGACCACTTTTCTTTACCTTGGAGTGTCATCTGTTTTTTTGGGAAGCCATATGATTGGCGACAAAACTATTTTGGAAAGACTCTTTTCTCAGAAGATTGAAGCTCCTAGAAAACTTGTGAGGAAAATAAGCCTCTGGACAATTATCTATCTCACATCAGCAGCATTTTTAAATTACTATATTGCTACTTATTATCCAACTCATGTGTGGTCTTATTTTAAATACGGTATTTTGATTGGTTTGAATTTTGTTTTTATAATTTTTGTCATTTATTCTTTAAAAGACTATCTAAAAGATTTTATTCAACAACAATCAAAATGATTACCGCTGTTAGATTTTTTAAAATTTGCCAAGTAAAAAAATTTTTCTTTTATTTTCAGGCATTCGTTCTATAGCATAACGAAGGGTTGTTCGACTCAAGTCTTTATAGTTTTTCTTCAAGAAAACCTCTACTACCGCACCATCTGATCGTTTCCAGATTTCTCGAAGCATCCAGCCTGTAGCTTTGTGGATGAGATCTTCTTTATCTTTTAAAAGGATTTTTGCTAGCTTCAAGCTATCGTGAAAATCACTCTTTAAAATAAAGTGAAAACTTGTGATGATAGCAATTCTTCTTTCCCACAAATTTTTTGATTCTACTAAATCATAAAGAATAGATCTATCTAGCTCAAAGTAGTAGGGACCTAAAATTTTATGAGCACTCAGATCAACCAAATCCCAGTTGTTGATGTGCTTTGTGTTTTTCAAATAGAAAGTAACTATTTTCTCTTGTTCTTTTTCACCCGATTTCGAAAAAGCTTGTACTAAAAACAAAAGAGCTAAAGTCCTTTCTTCGTGAATTTCCGAGGCAAGGAATTCTTTTACAATTTTTAAATCTTGAACTTTATAACTCTTTGCGATTTGTCTTATATCTGGAATTCTAACTCCTATAAAAACATCTCCGTAGCCGTACTCCCCCACTTTAGTCTTAAAAAATCTCTGCAAGCTTATAGCGTATTCTTTTGAAGCTTTTTTGGTTAATTCTTTTCTAATTTTTGCTATTTCTTCTTTGGTACCACTCATAAAGACTCCAACATATTGAAACAAAAAACAAAATAAAGTATTTTTTTAAAAAAGTATAAAAAATTAAAGTTTTTTCGAAAAAATCCGAATAAAGATCTTGCTTATTAGCCTATTCCAATCAAAAGGGGTGTTAATCATGCGCAATAAAAGCTTTTTTATATCCTACTGTTTTAAAGGGTTTTTTTTAACTTTCATTTTTTTTCTAGGTACATCAAGTAGCCCATCACTATCAGAAGAAATCTCAGAAGAGAAGTGGATAGAGGAAGAAGGCCCTGATCCTTATAGTATCCGTTTTGGTGTTCTTGTGTCTAATGATAAGTATCAAATATACAGAAGTTCTTTGCTTGGAGAAGATGGTTTAAAAAAATTAGATAAGCATCTGATTAAAAATGACCTTTTATTTCCAAATACAATTATTTATATGAACTATGCTGGGTATGAGTTTCCTTTTTATTTTGCTCTAGATGAGTATGAACTTCAAGGCTACTATGGATATGAATTATTCCATAGCTTTGGGACTCCTAAGACCTATTTAGAAGGTTATGACCCCTATAACCCACAAGATGATATTGATAAAAAAAATGCCCTTGGTAGAAAAGCAAAAAAACTATTTGAACCAAAAGAAGATGGCTTAGATGGTGATGTGGATGATTTTTTTCTTATTTTAAATATGGTCCTAGATCCTAAACGTCAACCTGTTCTATTCCACTGTTTTGGTGGTCGTCACAGAACTGGTATGATTGCAATGGCGATTCGTTATTTGCAAGGGGGTTACTGGTTAGACGGCCCAAAAAGAAAAGAGAAAGGCATGTGGTTGAATCCAGCTCAGTCTGAATACTATGAGTTTAATCATACTTTTTTCAGAGAAGAAAATATCAAATTTATTGAACGTGTGAGTCAAGATTTGAGATTTATAAAATTAAAGAGTAGGTATTCTAAAGATCTTCAAGATGGTGTCTTAGATATTAGAAAAACAGATATCTAAGCTCCCTTTGAAGAAAGTATAATCTCTAAATCTCTAAACAAGTCCTTCTCAGGGTCTGGTGTAAGTTCAAAAGAAAAGTCTGTAATGAAGCCTTCTTTGTTTGTTAGAATGACTTTAGGTACAGCGTGCATGTTTAGCTTTTTGCTGTAGTATTCGTTTGCTTCTTTGTCCTCTCTGAGCATAAGCATCTCAGAGTAGGCAAGGGGTGCTTTTGTTTTAAAGTCTGCAGAATCTAGAAATTGATCAAGCTGTTTTTTATCTCCAGAGAAAGAACAAACAAGCTGTGTTTTTTGCCAAAATTGTTCAGGCATTGTCTCCCCTAAAGTTTTAAGAAGAGAATGACAGTGAGCGCACCAAGGAGCAAAGAAAATGTAGAGTTGTTTTTTACTGCTTTCTTCTGGGATCTTTTTTTCTTTATCTTTATCATAAAGAAGAAAACCTGAAATAGGCGGAAGTTTTTCACCAAGAGAGTGAAGTTCTCTTGTGAGTTCAATAGAATATAAATGAAGTTCTTTATTTTTGTAAGAAGCTAAGTCTTCTTCCCAGATTTTTGGAAGAGTAAAATCAGAGATAGCTTTTGCTTTTGGAAATCTTACGAGGTAACGAGCGTAGCTTGCAAGAGTTCCTCTTTTTTCGTTTACTTTTAAATAAGCTTTAGCTAAAGCTGAAAGGAAAAAACTTTCACTGCTAGAAAAATTTAAAATATCATCTTGTTTTATATCTGCAATTTTCTTGTTTAGATAAGCTGCATTTCCTTCTAATCCTGCTGCTAGGAAAGGTAAAAAGTTCACGCTTCCTTGATGAAGATCTTTCCAGCCTTTAAAATGTTTTTCAATAGCTAACAAAAAACTTCTTCCTTTTTCTTCTTTTAAGAGATTTTTTAAGAAACTTAAGAAAGAATTTTGTCTGTAGTTTGTGTATTCTTTTGCAAAAGGGTTGATATAACTTTCAATCAGTTTTGGAAGATCTTTTTTTCCTTCTTCTCCCATAGCTAAATAGTAAAAAGCTTTTAATGTATTGTCTAAAAGAACTTGTCTTACTTTTAAGTTTTTAGCTTTTCCAAGGAAATCTTTTAATTTTTGAAGGAGCTCTATCAGTTCTGCTTCATTGTTGACAGGTTTTTCAAAAATTTTTGTAAGTTCTTTTTTTTCTTCTTCTTCAACTTTATTTGTAGGAACTTTAAGGCCTATAAAAGATCTTGTAATTTTAGCTGTGTTATAAACCACAAAGCTTGTGTAAGCACCATCTTTAATGAGCACATCTTCAAAAAAAGTCCATGTTTGCTTTGAAGTGGATTCTGTTAGCTCAAGAGGGTGATCAATAATACTAAGAGTGTCAGGAAGCTCTTGTGCTAATTTTAGAAGTTTCTTTTTGTCAGCTTCGCTAAAAGGGACATGATATTTTTTTCTGAGAGGCTCAGTTTCTTCTAATATAGCTAATGTTAAGCCAAAAGCATCAATCACAAGATGAAAAACAACTGGAGTACACCCCGAATTACAGTCCGTTGGGGTATCAATTGGACGAAACCCAATTTTTTCGCTTCCATTACCGTACCAAAGAATAGAATCATTATAAAATATACGGTCAGGACGTGCTGCTTTTGTGAGAGCATCTGCATCTGTAATTTTTTGCACAGACCATTTGTTTTCTTGGTAAGCCCCTTTTTTTGTTTTGACGATGTACTCTTTATAAAAAGTGTAAAACCCTTCTGTCTTCAAAGTTTTTAAAAATTCCTCGTCTGAGGAGATGGTAGCTTCTATGGGTGCTTTACTTAGTTGGGTTTCTGTTTTCTCTATTGCCAGGAGTAAGTGGGAAAAAATCCCATGAAATAAAGCTATAAGGTAGAAGATTTTTGTAAATTGAGCTTTCACTGAACAACATCCTCATCTTGACGAGTTAAATCTTGTAAAAATAATGGCTGATCATACAGCAGAACGCCATTAAGAGAAAGAAAAAACAGAATCAGCATCATTACGATTTAATTATTGGTCTGAATTTGTTCAAAAAAACAACTTCGCATAGTTTCCCTAACTGCCAAAAAACATCAAATAAGGTTAAAGGATCTTTAAAATAATTTTTAGATATCAATGTCTATTTACTAGGCTTCAATTTTGGGGTTTTTATGCAGACAACTGTTATGTCCTCTTTAGAGTCGACAAAATCTAAGTATTTTAGCAAAGAAGCCATCCGTTATAAAAAGGGCTCTGAGTGGCTGAGTTTAACTTGGGGCGAGTACTATGAAAAGATTTGTACTTTTGCGAAGGGACTCATTGCTGCTGGTCTCGAAGAGAATGGATTTGTAGCTATTCTTTCCCAGAATCGCTATGAATGGGTGGTCGCTGACTTAGGCGCTATTGCTGCAGGTGCAGTTCCAACCGGTATTTATCCTACGAGTTCTTCTGAACAGTGTGCTTATATTATTGGCCACTGCAAAGCCTCTATCGTTGTTGTGGAAAACAAAGCTCAACTTGAGAAAATAAAAGCGGTAAAAGCACAGTTACCGCACTTAAAAAGTCTTATTCTGTTAGATGGAGAATCTGAAGAGTCTCATGTGTATTCTTGGGAGGATATATTAGCCCTTGGAGAAGAGCTTCCTGATTCTGTTTTAAAAAATCGCATAAATGCTCAAAAACCAGAGGATTTAGCTACTCTTGTTTACACATCAGGAACCACAGCTAATCCGAAGGCTGTGATGCTTTCCCATAAAAATTTGACTTGGACAGCAGAGGCTCTTGCAACAAGCCCTTTTCAATTTTCCTCTGAAGATCGTACTGTCTCTTACTTGCCTTTAAGTCATATTGCAGAACAAATGACAACTATCCATGGCCCTCTTGTAACAGGAGCTTGTGTAGCATTTGCTGAAAGCTTAGAGAAACTCCCTGAAAATTTAAGAGAGATCCGTCCAACTATTTTTTTAGGAGTTCCTCGAGTTTGGGAAAAAATTCAGCAAAAGATGATTGAAAAAGGCTCGACTAACAGCGGTCTAAAAAAAATGATGGCTAAGCTTGCTCGTAGGGTTGCTCTAGCACGGGTTCAAAAAATGGAAAGAGGCTTAGGGCGAGGTTTTTTGTTTAAACTTGCTGATAAAATTGTTTATCAAAAAGTTAGAAAAGCTTTAGGCCTTGATAATTGTCGTCTTCAAGTGACAGCAGCAGCTCCTATTTCTAAAGAAACTCTTGAGTTCTTTCTAAGTTTGAATATTCCTCTTTATGAAATTTATGGAATGAGTGAATCATCTGGACCCGCAACCTTATCTTACCCTGGTCAGTTTCGTATAGCTAAAGCTGGTGTTGTGATGCCAGGGGGAGAAGTAAAGATAGCAGAAGATGGGGAAATTTTAATTCGCGGAAGTCATGTTTTCAAAGGATATCTTCATGATGAAGAAGAAACAAAAAAAATATTAGACAAAGACGGATGGCTTCACAGTGGAGATCTTGGAAGTTTTGATAACGATGGTTTTTTGTCCGTTACAGGAAGAAAGAAAAATATTCTCATCACAGCAGGGGGTGAAAATATAGCTCCAGAAATGCTAGAAAACAAAATTAATGCGATTCCTGGAGTTGAACAAGCTGTTGTGATTGGAGATCAGAGAAAGTATCTTTCCACTCTTCTAACATTATCAACTGAGGCTCTTAGTATTGCGGCAAACTTGCAGAGTCAAGCTCGTACTTTAAAGGATCTTTCTGATTGTCCTGTTTTTAAAACTTATTTAGACGCAAAAATAGAAGAAGTAAATAATTCTCTCGCTCGAGTTCAAACCATTAAAAAATATTCTATTTTACCAGAGCCTTTCACTGAAGGACGAGGAGAACTAACTCCAACCATGAAGATTAAACGAAAGACTATTTACGAGAACTACGCAGCTAAGATCAATGCTCTTTATGCTTAAGTTAGTCTTCCTCTTTTTTTTCTAAAAAAATCTTCAAAAGATCTTTGATTGTTTTATTGAATAGATTCTTTTATAAGAGAGTGTTCATTCTTTATTTTAAAATCAAAAAAGACAAGTAAGTCCCAGAAAAAATTAGACTTTAGGAGCTAGTAATGGAAAAACTTTGGCTTAAAAGCTATCCAGCAGGTGTTCCTCACAACATTGCCGAAAAAGATTTAAAACCTTTGGGTCAAATAATTGTTGAATCTTATACCAAGTACAGTAGTGAAGATGCATTTACTTGTATGGGTACAACTCTTACATTTTCTGAGTTGAGAGATCATTCTACGCGGTTTGCTTCTTATTTAAGTGACACTTTAGGAATGAAGAAGGGTGATAAAATTGCTCTCATGATGCCTAACATTTTGCAGTATCCTATTTGTTTACACGCTGCTTTAAGACTTGGTCTTGTAGTTGTAAATGTGAACCCACTTTACACCCCAAGAGAACTTGAACATCAGTTGAGAGATTCAGAGGCAAAAGCAATTGTAATTGTTGAAAACTTTGCTTCAACTTTAGCTCAAGTCGTCAGTAAAACAAAAGTGGAGCACGTAATTCTTACTTCACTCGGGGATATGCTTAGTTTTCCAAAAAATTTTCTTGTGAACTTTGTTGTAAAGCATATTAAGAGAATGGTGCCTAAATATGAGCTGAAATCAGCGAAAAATTTTAAGGAAGCCATAGCCTCTGGGTCTAGTGATTTTAAAGCTTTTCCTCTGGTCAATTTAGAAGATATTGCATTCTTGCAATACACAGGAGGAACTACAGGAGTTTCTAAGGGTGCTATTCTTACGCATAAAAATATTGCTTCGAATATTGCACAAGCCTTTACCTGGCTTTCTGGAAATATAGTCGAAGGCAATGAAACTATTATCACACCTCTTCCGCTCTATCATATTTTTTCTCTGACAGCGAACTGTTTCGTTTATATGGCTATTGGAGCTCATAATATTCTCATTCCAAATCCAAAGGACATCAAAGGTTTTGTAAAAACAATCAAAGCTTATAAGTACACAACCATCACAGGGGTTAACACTCTTTTCAATGCTCTTTTAAATAACGAAGAATTTTGTAAGTCAGATTTCTCTTCTCTTCGTTTAGCTCTTGGAGGAGGAATGGCTGTTCAAGAAGGTGTGGCAATCCGTTGGCACAAAGTCACGGGTATTCCTTTGATCGAAGCTTACGGTTTAACAGAAACATCCCCAGCTGCTTGTATCAACCCTCTTGATTTAAAAGAATACAACGGCTCCATTGGTATTCCACTTCCTTCTACTGTGGTTTCTATTCGAGATTCAGAAACAGAAGAAGAACTAGAAAAAGGTGAAGTGGGTGAGCTCTGCATCAAGGGGCCTCAAGTTATGCAAGGGTACTGGAATAATCCAGAAGAAACTAAGAAAGTTTTTACAAAGGATGGATTTTTAAAAACAGGTGATCTAGCTCGCATGGATGACAAAGGCTTTTTTAAGATTGTTGATCGAAAAAAAGATATGATCATAGTTTCTGGTTTTAATGTGTATCCAAATGAAATTGAGAATGTTGCTAGCTCTCACGAAGGGATTCTTGAGTGTGCTGCTATTGGTGTGCCTTGTGAAAAGTCAGGTGAAAAAGTAAAGCTTTTCGTCGTGGCTAAAAACCCCGATTTAACAAAAGAAGCTATTATTCAATATTGCCGCAAATCTCTCACATCATACAAAGTGCCTCGTGAAGTGGAGTTTAGAAGTGAACTTCCTAAAACGAATGTAGGAAAGATTTTAAGACGGGCTTTAAAAGAATCTTAAAAGATCATTTCCTTATTTTTTACTTCTTGCTTCTTTTTTTATTCTCATTTAATTTATCCCTCCCTATAAAAATAAAGCATGGAATATATGGATATTGCAGATCAAATTGAAAAAAGAGTTCGTACTCACCTTCGTGTGGAAGAGTTAAAAGTTTCTACCTTAGGGGATCATGTCAGCTTGCGGATTGTGTCATCTGATTTCCAAGGCAAAACACGCCTTGAACGCCAGAGAATGGTGTATGCCGCTCTTGGAGACTTGATTATGGGACGTGATGCACCTATTCACGCTGTGGATACAATGGAAACTCTAACCCCTTCTGAGTAAAAGAATATGAGTAACAAAATTGACTCAAGAAGTGATTATAGGTCTTGGTTTTTTGGAAAAGTGAACGAGTATCTCTTGTTAGAAGGGTTAAAAAAAACTTCTCAAAGAACTTTGATCATGAATAAAATTCTTGCAAGAGCTGGTCATTTATCAGCAGAAGATCTTTTTTCTGATTTAAAAACTTCACACCCTTCTATTGGTTTAGCCACTATTTATAGAACTTTAAAAGTTTTAAAAGAAGCAGGTGTCATTGAAGAACATAGTTTTGTTGAAGGAAAAGCTATTTTTGAATTAGCTTTCCCTGACCAGCATCATGATCATTTGGTTTGTCTCTCTTGTCAAAAGGTCCAAGAGTTTATAGATAATAAAGTTGAAGAAAGACAAAAAGAAATTGCTTTTCAATATGGTTTTTCTTTAAAGAAACATACAATGAATCTCTTTGGTTATTGTTCTACTTGTCAGGCACAATCTGCTTTGAAGCTTCACTCATGATGAATCAAAATAAAAAAGTTGTTCTTTGTTTAAATATTGGAACTCCAAAAGATCCAAGTGTGTCTTCCGTAAAAGCTTATCTACGAGAGTTTCTTTCTGACCCGAGAGTTTTAAATATACCTTATATAGCAAGGAAGCTTCTTCTTAACTTTGTGATTCTTCCTTTTCGCTCTCCTAAAAGTGCTGAAGCTTACCGGTCTATTTGGAGAGAAGACGGATCTCCTCTTCTTCTTGAAACAAAATCGTTTTGCCATAAACTTCAAGAAAAACTTGGTAGTGACTATAGCGTTTTGCCAGCTATGCGTTACGGGGAACCTTCATTAAAATCTGCTTTATTACTAGTAGAGGGGGCAGAAGAAATTATTCTTTTTCCTCAGTACCCACACTACGCTTCCTCCTCAACAGGATCTTCTTTGGAGCTTGCCTTTAAAGTTCTAGCGAATCGTCCTGTGGTTCCTTCTATTCGTGTGATCAAACCATTCTACAAAAATGATGGTTTTATAGAGGCTCTTTATCAAAGAGTTATCGAAGTAGCTGGACCTAGAGAAGAGAGCCGATGGGACCATCTTCTTATGAGCTATCATGGTTTGCCTGAAGATCAAGTAGTGATGACAGAGTCTTCTCTTGAAAAGTCTTGTCATAGAGATAAGCCTTGTTCTCTAGATTTCAAAACAACTTTTTGTTATCGCAAACAGTGTTACGAAACATCTTATTTATTAGCTCAAAAGTTAAATCTTGAAAGCTCTTCTTATACGGTTTCTTTTCAATCTCGTCTTGGGAGTAGGCCTTGGATCAAGCCTTATACAGATCACGTGTTAGAGAAACTCTATAAAGACGGGGTTCGTAAACTTGCTGTGACATGCCCATCTTTTGTGGCTGATTGTTTAGAAACATTAGAAGAAATTGCTATTCGTTTGAAATCAGATTGGATGAGCCTTGGGGGGGAGTCTTTTATTTTTATCCCTTGTGTGAATGATTCCTCTGTGTGGATAGAGGCTAGTTACCACCTTATTAAAGGATAAAAGGGGTTGTTTTTATGATGAAAAAATCTGTTATGTACTTAGTTGGAAGTCTTGTTTTTTTTCTTTTTACAGGTTTTTTACTTTTTCGTTATAGTGAAAAACCTTCTTTCTATGTTTCAGGTGTCTTAGAAGCTAAGTCCCAAGCAAATGAGTTATCATCGTACCCTTATCTTTTTTTTTCTATTCATAAAGAACAAGAATCAACTCCTTTTGCCACAGCAAAGTTAAAATTGCATCATGACTTTACACGAGGTGGGTACCATTTTACTTTAAATGACAGCAATCTTTTTCGGTTGCCTATGACTGCGGGTGAGCCTTTTCCTGATCGGTTTATTTTAAGAGTTAGGATGTCTAGACTACCTCAAATTTCTATTGGAAAAGATAAAGAGGATAATGAAGAGCCAAGACAAGTCCTAGGCCCTTTTTCTCAAGGTGAGACTAATCTGAAAATAGAATTATAAACAAAAAAGGCCAATTCCTCCCAAAGAGAGAAATCAGCCTTTTTTTAAAAGACGCTTACTAGAGAGTAAAACTCTTATTGAGCAGGGTCATATTCACTAGCAGCTTCATCTGTAAGTTTGTCAAATTCCTCTTGTAGTACAGCCTTAGCCTCATTTTCATCATTTGCTTTAATAAGCTTCATTTTGATGATTTCCCTATCAGCAATGTTTCTCATGTCAATCATTGTTGTATCTGTTTTACGTGTCCATGTTGCACTTTGAACATCTGCGTCAGATCTTGCAATACAACCTTCAATGAGTGCATTGTTCTCATCATAGCAAGTTTCTTTAAGCTTGCTAAATAGAACTGTTTGCTCATTCTCAGTACCCTCATTCAAAGTAGCTTCATAGATCCAGCATCCGTTCTCATCATAAGCAGGAGTTTTGATTTCGATTTTACACTCAAGAAGTGCATCCACACCTTCCTTATGAGATGTCATTCGAATCAGTTTTGCTACAATATCATCTTTGCTGATTGGCTCACCATCATTCCAAGAGGTTTGAAGAGCAAGGTTACCGATAAAAGCAAATTTCTCTTTAATGTCGTCAGTTCCGCAACCCTCTGCAATACGAGCTTCATTGATTACATCATCGATACATTGAACACGAAGACTTTTATCTACACTTGGAGGCATTGGGCAAATAATTTCTTCTTCACACTTACCAAGAGCGTTTATGTATCCCTCACACTTTTCATTTGTCCCCTCAGTAAGGAAAAGATCATCAATAACAGAAGCACTATAGGCAGATTTTTTACCATAGCTTGGAGCCACCATACAAGATTCTTTAGCTGTAGCTAAGTTTTTATCCATTTCCATACATCTTAGGTGGTTAAAGCTTTTAAACTGAGCTATTTTAAGATCTGTCGTATAAGCTGAAGAGAAAGCAGAAAGTGTTTGAGCTAAAGTCAAGGTCCCTTCTTCTGCATCACTTACGTGAACAAGAGAGTCATCAAGACATTCTTTCTCAGAAGAAGTTTCAACAGCATCTTCTATATACTTGTAAGCAGCATCAATAGAAGCTTGTGCATTAGACCATGCTGTTATTTGCTTCTGAGCTTTTAAAAGAACAGCTTGAAGATTTGTGAACTCACACTGTGTCATTTTACCTTGAGGGCATTCAACACCGCGCTCGATGTCGTAAGTATCTTTTTCTTTAAGACACTTTGCTGCATCAAAAGATGTTTCAGTTTCAGTACAAATCCTAGTTTTTTTACCATCTTTTTCTAGTTCATATAATCTTTCAACACTTGCTAAAATACCACTGATATGAGTGCTACGTTTTGCAAGGTCTTTTTTGTTACCACCAAAGTTGTCGCGACATCTGGAAACCTCTGAGTGTATCTGCTGAAGTTCTAGATCTTTCCACTGTTCATTTACTTTTTGAGCATCTGCAAGAGCCTCATCAGCTTCATCTACGCTTATTGACCACCAGTTCCCTGGTTGGAAAATATTATCTGGCCACCTGAAAGAAATTTCGTCACCTTGGTCAAAAAGTTCATTCATACTCCAATCGTCAGACCAAAGAGAAGCGTTCATTTCTAGTCCAACAAACTTTAGAGCCGTCATACTTTCATCAAAGCTATAGTCATTGTCCCACCAGCAAGATCCTGACACATTACATGCATCGCTAGTTTCTGCAGAAGAACATGTTCCTAAGTTCTCAGCATTGTCTCCGTGAGGACGACACCACCCAGTTTTTCCTTCACCTTTTTCTTTCTTAGCTTTAAAGTTCCAGAAACTTCTAGTTTCTTTTGCATCATAGGCTTGGCAAAGAGCATCAGCATGAAGAAGAGCTACGTCTTTTAAATACCCAGAAGCTTTGTTTTGAACGCAAGTAAGTCCTGCTTCTCCGAGTAGCTTAGATTTAAAAGCACCATTTCCATCTGGACATGTATCAATCATATTAGGAATTTTATCTTCATCTTTATCATGCAATATATGAGTTATCCCATCCTCTTGTGTTGTATAAGAGTCTGCTATAGTATACAAACCATCATTGATATGTTTTTGAAAACTCTGCAAGCACCATTTGTAAGAATGACCCCAATCATCGGTATTTACTTTTGAATAAGCTAAGTCAATAACAGCTTGATCTTCTAATGAGTTATTATTTGGGTCGTCAGCATAATAGTCAAGAATATTCTCTATATCATCACTGTCCTTGTCATCAAAACAACCATTCTCTAATAAATGATCCCAGTTATCATGAATACCACTACGGTCTGTGTCAGGAAATACGAAAGTAATAGCATCGTTAGTAGTTTCTTCCTCTGTTGAGAAGAAGTCAGAATAAGCTGTTAAGAGTTCAGATTGAGTACGAATTTTTCCAAATCTATTTGGGTCTCCCTGATCATTGTTTGTACAAAGATCTTTAATTGTTAAAAGAGAACTTGCTTCAACACCTTCTGAAAGATCTTCGTCTATTTCAGAGCAAAGTTGTCCTTCCTCTTTGTTATTATGGAAAACTCCAGGCTGATATGAGTTAGGGAAAACTGGTGTATAAGCAACATCTGTTTCTTTTTTTAGCTCATCAAATCCAAAATGTTGTCTTACACGATTTACAAGGTTAATCGGTTCACAAGATTGATCAGGATAAGGAAGATCCATTGGAATAAAGAAATCTTGTCTTTGACTTAAGAAATTACGTCCCCATTCTTTTATAGCACGTTCTTTAATTTCATCCTCTGATAGGTTTTCTTCACCTTGCATAATGAAAGTGTTTTTTACACCAGTGAATGGTATATTTTCATAAGTATGAGTTTCTTCCTCACCATTTTTACCTTCAACACTTACAGTGATGTTGATGAGGCAAGTCGAATTTTCTGTAGCTGTTTCAACCTTACAATCTTCTTCTTTCACAAAATCAAATGAAAAATGAGCACCTGATTGTTTAAAATCTTTTCCACCATTTTTTCCAGCAGCAGCTTGGAAATAGAAGTCAGATATACTATAACCAGCTTTTGGGCAAACAATCGGGTTGAATTCACCAATCTTATTGTCAAAGAATTGACCACCCTGATGGAAAGCTTCTGGTGGTTTTTGATTGTGATTTTCTTTGTCACCACCATATTCAAAGCCAGTTGCTGCATGATGTCCATCTGTTAATGCAAACTGAGAGTCATTTTTACGACCACAGTGTTCTGTGTAACAACCGCCTTGTTCACCGTCTTTTCTTGTTTGGTCAAAAGCAGAAATCAAGTGACCATCATAACCGAGGTCATGGCTAATAGCAGTCACAGTTCCTTCGTCAGGAAGGCCAGTTTTTAAAGCTGTTAGGAAGTCTGGAGACACAGCTTTTTCAAAGCTGTCTCCTTCGCTTTCAACAATTGCAATACCGTCTACGCAATTTACTTTTTGATGAACAACGTCACCATTTGAACCATCTTCTGCTGTACCCATTTCGATTACAGAAGTAGTGTTCCCTGCGATAGCAAAATTCATCGTACAGCTAGGAATACCTTGAGGAGCTAGACCACACTCAAAGTTAGCTCCTTCTGGAATATCACAATAATATTCATTTGTTTCTCCATTACAATAACACTCTGCTTGTCCTGTCACATCTTGAGTGTTTGCTTCGGCTTCTGGATCTGAAGAAGACGGTTGAGAATCACCTCCTTCAGTCGAGGTTGTTATGACTTCTGAATCTTGAGATGGAGCCTCATCTCCTTCAGTCAGAGCTGTTACTCCCTCTTCTGGCTTTGTTTCATCTAAAAGCCAGCAGAAAACATCACAAGAGCTAGCTTCTGTTTCCTCAACAAGACCTAAGCCCTTGCTAGATCCTGTATCTGTTGTTCCAACAAGACCAGTAATCGCTCTAAAGCCAGGCCTTGTAGAAACAGAGGTTTCTTTCGATGCTCCTTGATTTGTATCAGTATTGTTTGTGTCTTTTCCTATACCGCAACTAGCAAGGCTTAGTTGAAGTAGAAAAACAGATAAAAGAGTAGTTAAATTTTTCCCCACCCTCTTTTTTCTAAAATTCCTATTATAGATCCTCATTATTTCACCTTTTTAAAAATACTTAGAAATCAACCAAAAATTAATAGTCAAAAAAGAATTAACCTCCCTTATTTTAAAAGTTTTTGATTCTAGTCAGACACTTAGGGCTTTAATCGGTAAAATGTGGACGAAGATTTAATCTTTTTTTGTAAAAAAAATTACTTTTTCACAAAACTCTAGAAATATTGAACAATTTTAAATAGATAGTTTTTCTTGTCTCAAGTAGCTTTAAAACAAGAAATTTTTAAAAGAGCCTTTTGCCAAGAAAAAAAATAAAGTGTATACTGGAACTTAGCTATAACTGTTATATTAGGAACAGTCATGAAACTAACTTTTTTAGGCTCAGGTGATGCGTTTGTTTTGACAGAAAATAATTTTCAATCAAACGTCTTAATAGAAGCTCCTAATGGGAGTAGACTTCTGATTGATTGTGGCTCTGATGTGAGAAACTCTCTTCATGCACTTGGGTATACGTATAGTAATATTAGTGCTGTTTATATAAGTCATTTACATGCTGATCATATAGGTGGTTTAGAGTGGCTAGGTTTTTCTACATTTTTTGATTCAAGAGCTAAAACACCTGAGCTTTTCTTACATGAAAGCTTAGTGGATAAACTTTGGGATAATTGTTTATCTGGTGGGATGGCTGGCTTAGATGAGAAAGAAGCTACACTCGAAAGTTATTTCAATGTATCTCCTCTTAAAAAAAATTTTTCTTGGGAGGGAATTCAATTTGAACTTATTGAAATGACACATATTTTTAATTGCAAAGAAAAACAACCCTGCTACGGTCTTTTTTTTACAGTTGGAGGAAAAAAGTTTCTATTCACTTCTGACACAAGATTCATTCCTGATACCCTCATGCCTTACTATAAAAAAGCAGACTTAATATTTCATGAATGCGAAACAGCTCCCTATAAGAGTGGTGTTCACTGTCACTATAGTGACCTTGTCACTTTGCCTTCTGATATAAAGAAAAAAATGTGGCTTTATCATTATAATCAAGGGTCGTTACCCGATGCGAAAAAAGATGGTTTTAAAGGCTATCTTTTAAAACAAGATTCTTTTGATTTGAAAAGCTCCTCTATTTTTTAAAAAATCGCACTCATGACTAGAAAAATTTGCCTCTTTGAAAGCTAAGAATTCTTCCTATTTCATCTGATTTTTCACGTTAGCTCTAAACTGTGCTAGACTAAAATAGAGTAGGAGTAGATACTTCCTATTTTTTAAAAAAAATCTTGGTGCCAAGTTCCTAGAAAGATAAGTACTCATGAGTAAAAAAATATCTTTTTTAATTTCTTTTTTAGTTTTTTCCTTTT
>JACCDV010468680.1_pt1 | contig 17125 bp, 35 predicted proteins | sample 7446131 | NCBI WGS metagenome assembly JACCDV01 (sample SAMN15323448, study PRJNA562643) | freshwater metagenome | isolation source: river surface water | place: USA:Blue River Watershed | collected 2017-08-17 | reverse complement strand
TCGAGTCCCTCTACTCGCACCATGCCTCTGTAGCTCAGTTGGTAGAGCACCTGATTGAAGATCAGGGTGTCGGCGGTTCGATCCCGTCTGGAGGCACCACTATAAATACGATAAATTGGAATGGTGGTGTGTATGTCTGTTATTTCTAGAGAGATGATCTCTGATAATTTTATTGGTGTAGATCTATTTGACAATGGTCGTGAATACGACAAGTCGCAATTAAGCGAGAAAATCGATAGATGGAAATACCTCCTCGTAAACGAGTGTAATGCCAAAAAAGGCGATAAAATTCTTATTGGTATATCTACGATCAACGTAGATTTTCTTGCCCTCTGTTTTGCTATCTTTGAATTGTCTCTGGTGCTGGTGATTGCAGACCAAGAACCAGTAAGAGTTATTGGTGGTAAAGATATCGTCAATCCAAAGATCTCTAGTTTGATGCCTCTTGATATTATTATCTGGGAGTATGTCACCACTAGTCCGAATGCTAACGATCCAATGACGATGAAATTTAAATATTTCAGAGAACATTGTGATCGTATTTTTATGCTGAACAACCTGAATAAAATTCAGATACCAGAGGATATCTCTGAGGTTAGTAGCATACGACCTGACGTGACTGATGTTCTGATGCTAACGACTAGCAGTGGTTCTACTGGAACTGCCAAGATTATTGAACACAATCATGGGTTTTTCCACGATCTGTGCGTGAGAAATTCTACTCGATTCAGTGGCAATGTTATCCATCATAAGAATATGCATCATGGTAGCAGTTTGAGTGTTTTCTACTTACCAAGTTTGGCGAGTGATGCAGTTGAGAGAAATTACTTCCTTTCCTGCTACGAAGAGAGAATGCAATCGTTCGTTTCGTCGATAAAGGGTATCGATCTCAACCACATCTCGTTCCCATATATTCATATGTTGAATAGTTTTGTGATGAATTCAACCGAGCAAGATGCCAAGTTTCCTAATATGAGAGTAAGTTTGCTGACTTACATACCGTCTCATTGCAAAGAATATATTGCAGAAGGTTACTTCGCTGAGGTGGAAAGTATATTCGGTTCGAACGAGACTGCTGGACCTGTTTTTCTTTCGACTCTTAACAAAGAGAATCTCGATACATTCGAAAACAAGAAGTTCTACAAACCAGATGACTTCTATAGGATCGAGTTAATCGATAACGAGTTGAACGTAACACTCCCTGTTTACGATAAAACTATTCGTACCAACGATCTCTTCAATTGCGATGGTAATAATTACTATCACAATGGTCGGTCGGATCTGGTTCGTATCAATGATGTTCAAATTGACTTTGGATTTCTGGAACGTCTCTGTTCGTATTTTAATGATAACATTTTGTTGATTACGGACGATGTAGAAAATAAACTTTATTTGCTGATTGAGAAGAATTCCGAGTATGATTCGGAAGAAAAGTCCAAGAAGTTGGTAAAGAATATTAATGCTCGCTTGAAGGTAAATTTCTCTAGCAATCTAGTTTTTGTAGATAAGTATGATGTAGCAGATTTTACTCAGTTTATAACTGGCGTCAAGATCGATAGAGAATTGATAAGGGATTATTTCAGAAACCATGTTTAAAGAGCATCTCACAAAGAGCAAAGAAACCTATTTCAGTCATTTGTTTTGGGCAATTCTTGCTGGTTTTAGACTGCTATGGGCAGCAATCGCTAGTTTCATCCATGGGTTCTTCCCGAACCTGTTTCCTGGAACAGCGGCAAAGACAGTGATTGACTTATACCACAAACGTTTAGTCAATCATCCTAATAAAGAATACCAAAATTATATTGACTTCTACGAGAAAAAGTAGTATAAGTTAATTATGGGTAGGTAAAGTCGTTCGGATACGGCAGTCTGACTGTAAATCAGATCCTTTCGGGGGAGTGGTTCGAGTCCGCACCTGCCCACCAAGGCTCGTTAGATCAGTTGGTTAGATCGCTTGCCTGTCACGCAAGAGGCCACGGGTTCAAGTCCCGTACGAGTCGCCAAGATACTACGGTTTGTTTGTATAGAATAGAGATAGGGTCGACCCTGTGAAACCCCATTGAGCAAACAGTAATACAGAGCAGCGGGGACTGTTCCGTTTAGGTATAAATAATTTAGTGCGGGTATAGCTCAATGGTAGAGCTCTAGTCTTCCAAACTAAGGACGAGGGGTTCGATTCCCCCTACCCGCTCCACGCCCAAGTATCCCTCTCCGCTACGAACGGAGCCAAAGGTAACTGGAAGTAAGATGTAGGTTCGAATCCTACCTTGGGTGCCATTTTTTAACAAAGGAAGTAAATATGAACATCAAGACTTTTATGGCAGCAGCAGTAGTAGCACTTACAGCAGCATGTTCACCTGCCGCAGAGGAACCAACCGTAGCAGAAGCTGCTGGTCCAGCAGCAGATGAAGCACTTGCCACAGCAAATGCAGCAGAAGCAGCAGAACCTGCAGCAGAACCTCTAGATGCAAATGAGCAACCAAAGTAATTAAAAGTTTCGGGGATTAGCGCAGTCTGGTAGCGCACCTGCTTTGGGAGCAGGGGGTCGTAGGTTCGAATCCTACATTCCCGACCAGTTTATCGCCCGTTGAGGTTCGAGTCCTCGATGACAGTTAGAGTTCGGAAAGCGTATTACGTATAGTCGCTACCGAAGGACTAACGGCATGTGCAGAAAAATGGGTCGGCCAACCAATTATCTTGGCTGCATGTGTGAAAGTCCCTACAAAGGATTGGCGACCAGTTTATAAAATCGAACTATTATAAATAAAAGTAAAAAGGGTTCGATTTATGAAAGAATGTCCGAAGTGTTTAACTCCTCACGACAAACCAGGAACCTATTGTTCAAGAACTTGTGCAAATAGTCGATCTTGGTCAGAAGAAGATAAACACAAAAAACGATTATCTGTTCTAAAATCTTTGGGTAAAGAGTATGTACCTCCTATCCCAAAGATAAAAAAAGATTATTCTAATGAAGCGGTATTTGTAGAAAATTCATCGTTTCCTCGCCATCGTTTGAAACGCAGAGTTATCGAGCAACAAATGTTAGAGCATTCCTGTCAAGAATGCGGTCTCGGGCACGAATGGAATGGGAAACCAATAGTTCTACAGTTAGACCATATCAATGGAGTTAACAACGACCACAGGATAGAAAATCTGCGGTTTCTTTGCCCTAATTGTCATACCCAACAGGACACTTATGCTGCAAAGAATATCAAAAAGAAGATTGTCGGTGAAGCATTAAAGTGATGCGTCAGTCTCCAAAACTGAAGAACACGGGGCGGTACCGTGCACCTTCGCCATTTCTAATAGGTGACACATGTATGATGAAGCAAGAGAAGCAATTCTAAATTCGAGTGAATCGTCATCTGTTTATATCGGTGCCGACTCAATAAGGTTCAAGAAGCGTGGTGGTGAGTGGTATGCTAAGTATTCCACTGTTATTATTCTTCACATGGACTCCAAGCACGGTGGTAAAATATTTTCTAGAAACGTAGAGATGCGAGACTTTGGTAACTTACGTCAGCGTCTGATTACGGAAGCAGGATTCGCTATTGAAGCAGCAACTGCAATTGTTGATGTAATTGGCAATCGTCACCTAGAAATCCACCTTGACATCAATCCAGATCCTAAGCATAAATCTAGCATTGCTGTTAAAGAAGCACTAGGATATGTAAAGGGAACTACGGGTATTGATGCTAAAATCAAACCAGAGTCGTTTGCTGCAACGCATGCTGCAGACCACGTAGTAAGACATTAATTTTTGTGCCAGATTAGCTCAGCGGTAGAGCGTCTCGTTTACACCGAGAGGGTCGGCGGTTCAATCCCGTCATCTGGTACCATTGCCCCTTCCTCTAATGGTAAGAGCGCGGACTTTGAATCCGTCAATTTAGGTTCGAATCCTAAAGGGGCATCCAGATTAGGAGAGGTGGGCGAGTGGTTTATGCCTGCAGTCTTGAAAACTGCCGAACTGTAACAGGTTCCGTGGGTTCGAATCCCACCCTCTCCGCCATGATAAAAAGTGCCAAGGAAAAAAACTTGGCACTTTTTTCATTTTAGGGCTTGACATTTTCTCAATTATAGGGTAGAGTGGTAATAATGATTGAGAAGGAAAACGTGATGTTGACTCTTGCTGATATTAACACCGCCACCAACTCGCGTGATGGTGACATCTACTCGGATCTCTTCAAGGACGTGTATGGTTCGCGTCCTCGTGATGTCCAGTTCGAGTCAATCGAAGCATTCGATGCTGACTATGAGTTCCTCGTCAAGCGTTTGAACGATAAGATGAAGGAAGAGCAAGAAGAACATCGTAGAGCAATTTACAAGTTCGAAATGCGTTTGAATGAGATCATGTATCTCGTCTCGAATACGGATCGTGTCAATGCTATCCGTATCCTGATGGATGCTGAGGATTGCCTCGATGATTTCGAGTTTTATGGTTATGAATCTCTTGAATGGCGGTTGGGTCTGCCATTCGGTTATGTGAAAGGAACGTTGTGATGTCTGTTTTTGTTTTGCTTGGTGGTATAGACCACGAAGGTCATGTTTTGCTCGGTGTGTTCTCGTCGCGAGAACTTGCAGAGTCTCATCGCGATTCCTATGATGCAGGAGCATCTGCTCTAGGACGTTATGATTGGTACGATATAGTGGAACGTGCGGTCGACTCCGAGGTCGATCCCTTCCTCGATTTCTAGACGAGTAGCTCAATGGTTAGAGCTGACCGCTCATAACGGTTAGGTTGGGGGTTCGAGTCCCTCCTCGTCTACCAGTTAGGGTTGCTACTTAATAAGCACGCGAGGAATCACGGTTAGTTCCTCAACAGTTTTTATGGACCCTTAGCTCAGTCGGTAGAGCATCGGACTCTTAATCCGCAGGTCGTTGGTTCGAATCCAACAGGGTCTACCAGTTTGGACACTTAGCTCAGTAGGTAGAGCAACGGGCTTTTAACCTGTAGGTCCTGGGTTCGAACCCCAGAGTGTCCACCATTTTAAGGAATTTATTATGAGTAAAATGATACTTGCATTTCTGTTCATTTTTACCTGTGTGTTCTTCGGTATTCAAATTGTTCGCGATTTGAATAAATCTGAAAAATTAAGCTTGACTAAATTGCTTGCTTATAGTATAGTGTGTGCTGTAATGACGATGGTCGTGATTACATCAATTGTTTTGATTTTCTAAGGAATAAAGTTATTATGAATCGTATTGCTAAGTTTGCTGTCCTTCTCGCTGCTGGTTCCTCACTTGCTGCTTGCACTCGCATCGAGACTGGTGAAGTAGGTGTTCGTCGTTCGTTCGATAAGACTATTGAAACCACTGAGTTGATGCCAGGATCTGTTAACCAGACTATCTTCGGTGATGTTATGACATTCCCGACCAAGGACGTTTCGGTCGATATTGCTGATATGACTCCTCTGGCGTCTGACAACTCGACCATTAAGGATTTCGATCTTTCGGTTGTGTATTCAATTAATCCGAGTTCTGTCGCTGAACTGTATATCGATAAGAACCGTGGGTTCCATGCTGACACCGAAGAAGGTGATACGCTGCTGATGTATAACTACATTCGTCAGTTGGGTCGTAACGCTGCCTACAAGGTTTCGCGTAAGTATGAATCGCTCAAGATGGCAGACAACCGTGCTGAAATCGAGCAGTTGGTTCGTCAGGAAATCATGACTGCTCTTGCCGCTGAGAAGTTGGATGGTGCGATTACTATTTCGCAGGTTCTGGTCCGCCAGATTACTCCTGCTGACAATATTGTTCGTTCTGCTAACCTTCTGGTTCAGGCACAGAATGAGAACAAGCGTAAGGAAGTTGAAGTTGGTACTGCCAAGTTGGAAGCACAGCGAATTGCTGCTCTGAATGCCAATGCTGGTGCTACCAAGTATATGGAAGCAACTGCGATTGTTACGATTGCTGAGGCTGTTCGTGACGGTAAGGTGAATACCATCGTCATTCCTTACGACTTCAAGGGTATCGTGAACGTAAAGTAAGGATAGATTATGTTTCTAATTGCAGGATACGGTTATGTAGGTAAGGCAGTTAAGGCATCTATACTAGAGGCAGAGATGGCACAACCTCTCGTAATCGATCCTGCAATATTTTCCACAAGATGGAATGAGATTTATACTGAAAATCTTGATGGTGTCATTATCTGCGTGGCAACTCCACAAGGTGTTGATGGTTCATGTGACTACACCAATGTTCTAGAGGTTTTGTCGCATGTTCCGGATAATATTCCTGTTCTGATTAAAAGCACTATCTCTCTCGAGGCATGGCAACAGATTAAGGAACATTATCCTGGACATCAGATTGCATTCTCTCCTGAGTTTCTGACTGCCAAGAATGCTGTTGAGGATTATGCGAATCAGAAATTCGTAGTTCTTTCTGGTGATGATAATGACCATTGGTCGAAGTTCTTTCGTGCCACTGTTACGGATAACATTCTGACCTGTTCGCCAGAGGAAGCGATTCTGACCAAGTATGCGTCTAATGCATTCCTTGCTGTCAAAGTTGGTTTCTTTAATCATATCTACGATCTGGCAAATCTTGTTGGTGCTGATTATGAGAAGATCCGTCGAAATCTCGGTGAACGTCCTCAGATTGGTAGGAACCATACGGAAGTAACTGAAGAGCGTGGTTGGGGCGGACATTGTTTTCCCAAGGACACCTCTGCTCTGATGAAGACCGCAGAGCAATATAATTATGATATGACGATCCTCAAGGCAGCGATCGAGTATAATGATAAAATCAGGGAACATGGGCAGGATGGTAATGCAGCGCACTGCTAATGCGTACAACCCTTTAAACGGTTGACTGGGTTCGATTCCCAGATGTTCCGCCAATATAAGTATTAAGGTTATGGTGGTTGTAGCTCAGTGGTAGAGCGTCGGTTTGTGGTACCGAATGTCGTGGGTTCGATCCCCATCATCCACCCCATGGGGATGTAGTCCAAAGGCAGAGACAGAGGACTTAAAATCCTTCCAGTGTGGGTTCGAGTCCCACCATCCCTACCATTTTTGCGGGTATAGCTCAGCTGGTAGAGCAAACGACCGATAATCGTTAGGTCACAGGTTCGATCCCTGTTATCCGCACCAATGCCAGCAGTGCAAGTGCACAACCGACTCTCATAAGGTTGGTCTCGTAGGAGCGTTACCTACTGCTGGTACCAGTTTCGGGACGATGGCGGAGTGGTCCATCGCACAGGTCTGCAAAACCTGAAAGCCGTGGGTTCGAATCCCACTCGTCCCTCCAATGCGGGTGTAGCTCAGTGGTAGAGCATCTCGTTGCCAACGAGACGGTCGGCGGTTCGAATCCGCTCTCCCGCTCCATTCTAAAGGAAATATATTATGAGTGACATTATTGCAGTTGATAAGTATCGCCTCTTCATCGAGCGCATCGAAAATATCGAAGCAGATATTGATGCTAGGAAGGCAGACCGCAAGGCAGTCTATTCTGAGTTGAAGGGTGAAGGTTACGATGCTAAGGCAACTCGCCAGATCGTTCGTCTCCGTAAGAAGGAAGCGCATGTTCGGCAAGAAGAAGATATGATTCTAGAAACTTATCGCAACGCTATTGGTCTATAATTATGGCCCCGTCGTCTACTGGCTAGGACACCGCCCTTTCAAGGCGGAGAAGGGAGATCGATACTCCTCGGGGCTACCAATTATAAGTATAAGAGTAACAATGAAAAAGGTTGACCGATGCCAGTATATGATTTGATGAATACCGAGACAGGCGAAGAGTGGGAAGAAAAAATGTCTTACGAGGACATGAAGGAACTCACTGCCGATGGTAAAATCAAGATAATGTATAAAAAGATTAACTTCCTTCATGCTCCTGGATCAGATGGTGGTGGCAAGATTCCAGACCACTTCAAAGAAGTCATGTCGAAGATCGCAGATGCGAACCCAAATAGTCCACTTGCTGACCAGTATGGTTCTAAGTCTCATAAGCAAGTTAAGACTCGAGAGGCAATAGACAAGATCCGGAAGAAGGCAGGGGGATCCCTGATAGGTTAACAATGCGTCTGTTGATATTGTCCGATCTGGTAAGTCGTAATACCAGAATCGGTAAGATGAATAATAATTCTAGATTGGCAGGTCCGCTATGGATCTGCCAATTGTCTAGGAAGCACGGTGTAGTCGCCGATACAATCGACTACTTCAGGAGTTGGGATAGATCCCTTCTCGTAAAGACTATCATAAAGTTCTTTCAGAACGACACGCAAATCTATCTCGCTACGAGTGGCAGCGTCGACGATAGCAACACAATATACTTCAAAGAAATTTGCAACGAAGTCCGAGAATCTCTCCCGCACCTGAAGGTTATTCTGGGAGGATATCGAGTCATAACAGGCGACAATGACTGGGTTGATGCCAGTTTCATTGGTCGCTGCTCGAATCTATTCGAGGGTTATCTCGCAGGGCAAGACATCTCGAAGTATAAGATTGCAGAAAATCCTGCAACATACAAAAACCCACACAATGTAATCATGGAAACTCCAGTTGCGCCTGTCGTCTCTGGTCTAGAGTTTGCATCTGAGAACGAGATGCTAACCATCGAACTGGGTCTTGGATGCAAGTTTAACTGTGCATTCTGCGGATTCGACTATCGTAACAACAAGCGTCCAATTCTCAACACAATCGAAAATGTGGTGAAATCTTGTCAATCTGCGTATGACATGTATGGGATTACCGACTTCTATCTCGCAGACGACACTATCAACGAGGTGGACGATAAACTCGAACTGCTAATCGAGGCAAACAAGAAACTTTCATTCAAACCGAACTTCATGGCATTTGCTCGCCTTGATATCATCGGCGCAAAAACGCATCAGATCGAACTGTTACGTCAGTCTAACATCAATACCATGTTCTTTGGTATCGAGAGTTTGAACCCGACCGTAACGAAGTCGATTCGAAAGGGTGGTAATCCAGAGAAGAACTACGACACTCTGCGCTTACTCAAGCAGGAATACCCAGAGGCATTCACATATGGTAACTTCATCTCTGGATTGTCTGGAGACTCGAGAGAGAATATCGTAGACAGTGCCAAGCGCATTGTCGACGAGCAGTTACTGACCAGTGCTGGCATCAATCCACTCCGCATCTACTCCAGAATCGATAACCCTGACAGTCAGAGCGAGATCGACAAAGATCCTGCGAAATATGGTTATGAGATTCTTGACGGTGGGCAATTTGCAGGACAATACGGATACGATGCAGACCATTGGAGAAACGACTGGTGCGACGATGCGATCGCTGCAGAGATCTCCTCTGAAGTAGACTTTATGTTTGCCTCGGGGCTGCAGAGCGTATACACAGCACACGAATTCGCATCGATAAAAGCGATGCTTCCAGGGCATAGTGTCCAACAATATAACAACCTTCTCCCTACAGCGAACCAGATGCAGCAAAATCTTGTTGCGAGATATATCAAAGAAAAAGCAATAAACATCATTTAGGGGCTTTACTTTTCCACAAAAATATCGTAGAATGGTAATACTAAGAGAAGGAAAGAATGATGATTAAAGTTTACCAAATCCAACTGACCGACGCCGAAATCGCTGCCGTAAACGACGGTGAAACTAGCGATCGCATTAAGGCATATTTCGATCGTTCTTTCGAACGCACCTTCAAGGCAGAGAACTTCCAGTATTACGACCATGTCGCTAACGTTGTGACTGATGATATGGAAGATGCCTTTCGTCTTATGAACCTCTGGGATGATGAGTCTAAGGTCGAGCGTCTCGGTCCTTGCTCCTCGATGTCGGTCGGCGACATCCTCGAAGTCGACGGTGCTCTATTCCGTTGCTCCTCGTTTGGTTTTACCGCAATTTAGGGGCTTGACTTCTACCAAAAAATATGGTAGAATGGAATATAAATTGAAAAGGATTTGTTATGAATTACGGTTTGATGTTAGTTGGAATTTTGACGATGTGTGTCCCTGAAGATGCAAGTTTCTTGCGCTTTGCCCTTCAGGGTATTGCTGGTCTGATCATCTTCGGTCTTGGCATTGCTCTTTCGCTGGAGGAAAAACATGCTTGAGATTTTGAAGTGGATCGGCACTGCCTGTGTCATCATCGCTGCTACGTGTCGTGCGTTTGAGTTCCACACAGCAGACCTAATCCTTTCCATCATCGGTGCTGCTCTCTGGGGATACGCTGCCTACAAGATGCAAGATAAACCTCTGATGGTGGTCAATGGTTTCATTACTGCTATCCTTGTTTACGGAGTTGTGAAATGAGTTATTGGCTTTTAGTATTCCTGTTCACGCCAGAAGGCGAGTTCCTTGCCAAGGACGTCTACGAAACTGCGGGTAAAGAGCAATGCGTTGCTTTTGCTGGTGATGTAGCAAAGACTTTGGTCAATAGCAAACTTCAGGCACAGTTCCACTGTGTCAGCGATGACCATTATATGGGTCGTGAACAGGATGAGGGTGTAGACTATGACTAAATCGGATTTCTGGACTATTATGGTTCTACAGTGGGCATTGTTTACTGCCATTCTGTTTATTGGTTGGATTATCATGTCTACAAATAATCTTGAAACAGAACTAGAATACATGAAGAATTACAATAGTGTTATTACCACGGAAAATCTACAAGATATTATGTGCAATGGGAATCCAGTATGATGACTAAATGGACTGAGCGATTTCTAGATCTTGCCGAACATATCGGCACGTGGTCATATGACCCTCGCACCAAGTTGGGCGCAGTCATTGCAGATGACCGTAATCGCATCATCTCCATTGGTTACAACGGATTCCCTCGTGGTGTTGCCGACAAGTTAGAACGATACGAAGACCGTCCTACCAAGCATCTGTTTGTAGCACACGCTGAACGTAATGCGCTGGACAATTCACCTATGAGCGTCGAGGGATGCACGCTGTATGTCCCGCTGCTGCCATGTAATGAGTGTGCCAAGAGCATCATTCAACGTGGTATCTCGAAGGTGGTAAGTTACTATCCTGATCGCGAGGACACTTTCAATTGGGAAATTACCAAACTGATGTTTCGCGAGTCTGGCGTCGAGTTGTGTCTGGTGGAAAAACCATGAATATTATTCATCTGAAAAATGCCATTTTGATAAAAAAGTATTTCTCAGACGAGGAATTGTTTGCATTTGTTGAAAATCAAAAGACAAAGCAACTACAAAAAAGTGGTGTTCGTAGTAGAAAAAGCAATGGTGTCGATGAGAGAGTTCGTCGTTCTATGCAGGTCAACGTCAACAAAGACAACCCATTCATCAACAAACTACGAAATTGCGTTAACACAGTAAATGATACTTTTCTGAAGGTCAATCTCTCTGAGATTTGTCATGAAAATCATTTTGTAGAATACTGGGAATCAGGCAAGTTCGAGATGCACCAAGACATTCTCTGGCCGAACACAGTATTCAACCACGACGAAAATTCTATTCGGAAACTTACAACAATCGTCTTGCTCAACGAAGATTTTACTGAGGGTAAGTTGGCACTATGGGATGCAGGGGAGCGTTATAGTTTCCCGTTCTCGCCAGGAGATGTCATTACCTTCCCCTCCTACGTGCAACACAAGGTTGATCCTGTAGAGTCTGGCACTCGATACAGTCTAGTATCTTGGTCATATGGGCAATTTTAATGAATAAATCTATTGACAAATGTCGTGAAATAGCGTATAATGCTAATAATAAACGGTTCGAGGTGTAAATATTATGGATATTCAATTGACAATGGAACGAATTCAGAATGCTCGGCGAGCGATGGTTCGTGCTCAGAATCCGCAGTTTCGTGAACTGTGGGATAACATCGCAAACAAGTTGTTTGCTGACCTTGAACAACACGGGCAACCATGGTTGCGAACTTATGATGGGAAATTAAATTGATTATTCAGAATGCAGTAACATGCCTTGCTTGCGGTGACTTCATTGTCTCTAAGCATCGTCATGATTTTGTGACTTGCACATGTGGTGCTGTTTCGGTAGATGGTGGGCAATCCTACCTTCGTCGTGTTGGTGATTTTGGCAATGCGATCGATCTCTCTTGGAGTCTGCCCGATAACATTTACAACGATTGTGCAGAGGCAGTACAGAATGCTATGGATAGTGGTCGCAATAAGTTTGGTATCGCTAATGCTGTGATGCGGGTTCTGCGTGAGTATGAACGTGTCGTCGCAGAAGGTGAGCAGCGTGTGATGGCAAAGAACATGGGTCTCGACGAGATTATGGTCGAGGAAGCAGATGGTAGTTATAATCGATATAAGAAGGTGAATGAAGATGAGTAAGATTTCTGTAGAACTTGATTGGGAAACTGTTGATAATATCGTTGTTGAACAACTCCTCAGCACACGGGATAGTCTGAAAAACGATCTCGGTCGAGGTGCTTGGGTTTTCGTTTGGGGCGACCAAGAAGCAGAAGATGTTGAGATTCAGAAGCACATCGATGCTCTGGAACTGATTCTCAAGTGGTATTCCACCCCAGACCAACTGGTAAACATGGGACTGAAAGATGACACCTGATAATTATCTGTTCCTGTTCCTCCTTGCAATTATCGGACTGACTGTCTGGGGCATTGCAACGAACAAGAATACCCCAGAAGAGCGTGATGAAATGTTGAATAGTGAGGAGATGTTCCCGTGAAGGATTTGAAAGAAAAGGCAATTGAAACGATTCCATATGTTGCAGTGTTCGGAGTAGCAGCACTGGCAGTCTATGGTATCACCAAGATTGTGAAAGCAGTCAACGAGATGGATTATCCTCTTGACTTTGGTAATGATGAACGTCTTAGTGATTTTTTGGGTAAGTAAGGAAGCGTAACTGTGACATATTATATTCGTAATGGAAATACCTATCGTGTGACTGATGAGAAGTCGGTAGACATCTCTGAAAAACTCCCAGCAGAAAACTATACGGTCAAGGCAGACCAGTTTGGTAATCTGTTTCTGGAGATGATCGACAAGTTCGCACCAGTAAAGAAGTATTACGGTGACACTACTCGTAATGCAGATCGCATCATGCGCACCTTCATGGATCGCAGCAACTCCACTGGTGTGCTGCTGACTGGTGAAAAGGGATCGGGTAAGACTCTGCTCGCAAAGCACCTGTCCATCATGGGTTATGATATGGGCATCCCAACCATCGTGATCAACTCTGCGTGGACTGGCGACTCGTTCAACAAGTTGATCCAGGATATCGAGCAACCTCTGATTGTTATGTTCGATGAGTTTGAAAAGGTTTATAATCGCGACGAACAGGAAAAGATGCTGACACTGCTGGATGGTGTATACCCCAGCAAGACGCTGTTCATTCTTACCTGTAATGACAAGTGGCGTGTTGATCAACACATGCGCAACCGTCCTGGTCGTATCTTCTATGCGATCGACTTCAAGGGACTGTCGCAGGAATTCATTATCGAATACTGCGAAGATGCTCTGAATGATAAGTCGCACATCGATGATGTATGTAAGATCGCCACACTGTTCGGTGAGTTTAACTTTGACATGCTCAAGGCGATGGTTGAAGACATGAATCGTTACAACGAAACTCCTGTCGAAGCGATGCGTCTGCTCAATGCGAAACCTGAGTATGACAACAACGAACCTGACTACGATGTTGCCCGACTGGTCATTGGTGGACAAGTTGTTCCTGACGAGATGATTCACACCAAGATTATCGACTTCAACCCTCTTACTTCCCGCGATCGATTCTACATTTCGTATGGTGATGGTGTTGAAGACGAGGATGAACTCGATGAACTGGAAGATGCGATGCTCTCTCGTAATGCTCCTCGTATTCGCCGTAGCGATGATGGGAATGAGTATGCATGGTTCAACCCTGCTGATCTGAAGCATGTCAATGCCAAGGAAGGTTCGTTCGTGTTCGTTAACGAGGATGGTGCGCAGGTGCAACTGACTCGTAAGGTTGTAAAGGCACCAGTTTATTGGGGAGCACTATAATGGTTAAAGAAGCAAAGGGTGGTGTGTTCGCACCATCAGATTATCCTGTGATCAAGCGTGCACTGCATTCCTATCTACTCGATCTTATGCGAGTAGAGGGATACAGTGATAGAGATCCGCATCCTGATGTGGCAGTAATTTCTAATCTTATGCATCGATTGGGACGAGTCGATGCCTAAGTATCTCGTCGAGACCATCAGTGTATTCCGGATGCGTTATGTCGTCGAGGCAAACAATGCATCCGATGCCAAGGACGAGGTCACAATGAACAACGATGGGCAACTGCATGAGTTTTCTCAGTTGCACATCGACGAGATGATCACATCCACTCGTGAGATTGACCGTGCTGAATATCTACGGTTGTTTGATGAAGATAATGATTACCTGCAGGACTGGGACGAAGAACAGAAACTCAACTGGGTGAATGTTATTGACTACGATAAATAGGTTTATGATTGAACCTGTTTATGATCCTCGCCGTAGATTGACATTCGCTGAGAGACAGCAGAAACGTATGACACTCATGCAAGATGTGGATGCGTATGTCAAAGAGGCGATCCTCTACTGCGACGACGAAGAAGAAATAATCGCACTGGGTTCTGTCTTACAAATTCTCTCCAAAGATATCCTAACGTCTTGCATGGATAAGAAAGACTGGAAGTCTGCTATTGGGACATTCATTGATGATGTCGAGAAAGAGAAAGACTTTGGTAGTATCAGAAAACAATATAGAGATTTTTTATAATGGCATTTAGAATTCCAGAAGAAGCATTCGATCCCGCAAACGACTATCCCAACTGGAACCACCAGTGGGGTGGTGGTTTGTATAAAGGGGTCTTTTCCCAGCAAAATAAGAACTTTTATCCTGCATTCGAAAAACTGTTCTCTCTCAACAAAATTGAGAGAATTTTGGAGATAGGTACAGCAACGGGTGGATTTATCCGTGCTATACGTGATTTAACGGATTCTCAAATAATCACGTACGATATCTTAGAAACCAAGCATAAATCGACTCTGGAAGAAAATAATATTACAGTAAACGTTAAAAACGTTTTCGAAGATTTCGACTTTGTAGAAGATTATATCTCGCAAAAAGGACAGGTTCTTGTGCTTTGTGACGGGGGAAACAAAATCAAGGAATTTGAGGTTTTCTCTCGTATCTTGAAGTCTGGTGACATTATCATGGCGCATGACTATTCCTACGATGATGTTCTCTACCAAGCATACATCAAAAACCATGTTTGGCGTTGGTGTGAGATCCAATATAAAGACATCGCACTACCAGTTGCAGAGAACAATCTTGAACCATTAATGACTGAAGAATTCCAAGAAGCAGTCTGGACTTGTTGGAAAAAGGCTTGACTTTTTTCTCGTTCTAGAGTAGAATGAGAATATGAGCGATAGAAGAAATCCAAAAGTCCGCCGATCTAAGTGGGACAAAGTCCTCAAGATTCCTGGTTATAACTACAAGAAATCATTTTATACTGGTTTCGTCTGGACCTATACGAACTGTATGGGTAAGGACTACCATAGCGAACTGACCGACCGTGGTTGGAAGTGCGACTGTCCTGGATTCTCATTCCATGGCAGATGCAAGCATGTGCAAAAATTCCACCGACTGTTGACAGGAAACAACGATGACCGAAAGTATGCGATCATATGACGAGAGACTCCGTGCTAATACTTAACTTTCTACTACAAAACGTAATTCGCGGATTCTTTCTTGCATTGACTCTTGCTGCTTGTATGTTCTTTGTTAACGGAGAGCATATCGGTGAACCATTGTTTTTCGCTTGGATGTTCGTCGGATTCATCGCTTCTCTGCTGCTCAAATTTCTTGAGGCAGTAGAAATCTATTACAAATTAAAGGATCTTGAAAATGGAAATTAATACTCACATTCACCACAGTGACATGACATCGGACATGGAACGGGAGACTGGGGAAATGACTCTGCAGTCTAACATCTATGTCGATGCTCGTGGTGCTACGCCGAACGAGAAGGCAGCAATCCAGGATATTCTGGATCGCCACTACAAGGAAATCCGTTCCGAGATCTACGCAATCGGACGCTAATCTATCTGGAGTTTCACCGTGAATACCGATGTTTTTAATGATGATGAACGCACCAACATTCTGTTGGTCAGAGATATGGTAAAGAGCAAGTTTCGCCAACTCTTATCCGATCTCCCTGTCGATGCTTATCCTTATTTCAAGGATTCTATTCTGACTGGTGGGTGTTTTGCATCGCTATTCAACGGTGAAATTACAAACGACTATGATGTGTATCTGAAGGATGTTGATACTGCTGATCGATTCGAATCGTTTGTCATGAGCGATACTCCGACGCTGAATGAAGTCAAAGATGCGACTCCTGGATACATCGCAGAAGTAAAGGTGAAAGGCAAGTTGGTTACTGCCAATGCAATAACTTTTAAGAACAAACTACAGGTTATCACTCGCACATGCAAGGCACATCGCGAGACGTTCGACTTCATCCATTGTATGCCATACTTTGACATGGCAAGGCAGCAGTTGTTTATCTCTCGTGCACAGTATGATGCCATCAAGCGCAAGCAACTCATTCAAAATCCGAATTTCAAGGACCAACCTGCGCTTCATCGACTAGATAAATTTTTAGAGCGTGGATGGAAGATTGCGGCTTGACTTTTATCTCGTTTCGAGGTAGAATGGTAATATGATGAGAAAGGAAATGAATATGTCGCCTGTGTTTGAAACCACCTCCACCAACTTCGGTGGCACCTTCTATCAGGGTGTGAACCAGACTGATGCGCTGCTTGCTGCCAAGCAGGTTGGGTTTGAAACCACTGTCACGAAGGACGGGCAGTTGTTCGCCACTTATTCGCCGATCTCTGGTCTCAAGTTTTACAACTAAGGAATTTTGTTATGTCTGATAATGCTACCATGATTTTGCAGGAACAAGTCTCTGACGAACTTCTGAAAATGCCTCTTAGCAAGTTTTTCGAACTGCTCGATGAATATGAATTCAGCGGCGACTATGATCGCATGTGCGTTATACTGGGTGAAGTTGTTGATGTTATCGTTGAAGAACGTTCGGAGTAAAGGAATTATATTATGGCGAATCATGTTACCACTCGAGTCACGATTGATTGTAATGAGGCAGCACAGGTTGTTGTAGAACAGTGGCGCGAAGCAATCGAAGGTATGG
>JACCDV010291435.1_pt1 | contig 17128 bp, 20 predicted proteins | sample 7446131 | NCBI WGS metagenome assembly JACCDV01 (sample SAMN15323448, study PRJNA562643) | freshwater metagenome | isolation source: river surface water | place: USA:Blue River Watershed | collected 2017-08-17 | reverse complement strand
GTCGCGGGTTCGAACCCCGTTTTTCGCTCTAAACTACCTAAAAATATTTGCTCGAGTGGTGGAATTGGTAGACACGCTGGACTTAAAATCCAGTGGGTAGTAATGCCCGTGCGGGTTCAAGTCCCGCCTTGAGTACAAAAAGCTTCAAACTATGTTTGGAGCTTTTTTTGTTTGTAAAAATCTCAATTTGAAATTTTATAATATCTTTAAAGGATCTTTAAAATCAATTTAAACTATGGGGACATTTGTAATCGCACAACGATTAAACGGAGCTTATAAATATGAATTTGTTTCTCGAAAAGGAAAAACAATTTTTACAAGTAACGATTTCGAGTTGCGATTTGAATGCGAAGAAGAAATTGAACGATTAAAGAATTCAATTGATAAATGTGTTTTTATGCGCTTTAAATCGTCTAGTGGTAAGTTCTTTTTTAGAATGATACTAGAAGAGCATGAAATAGCCGTAAGTAGAAGATATACGACTCAATTATTACTTCAAAAAGGTATAGATGAAATTGTTAAGTATGCAGGAAAAGCAGAGTTCTTAGATTTTTCATCTTCTGAAGATGTTTTTGGAGAGATAGCATAAAAAAAGCCCTAATAAAATAGGGCTTTGTTGATTTATGCTAAGTTTTATTTTGCAGCTTCATCAATTCTTTGAAACTTAACTTTTGCAGTTTCCTGAGATTTTGCAACTGCAGAATCAATTTCAGCAGTATTAGGTTCTGAAATTATTGTGTCAGCTGGTGCTTCTGTAACAATAGAATCTTCTGTTTTTTGAGTTTCAGTTGTGTTTTCTTTACAAGAATAAAAACCACTGATTGCAATAAGTAAACTAAAAACAATTTTTTTCATAATTTAAATTTTTTTCATTTTAATAATTTAATTTTTAAGCAAAAAAAATCCCGATCTAATCGGGATTAATTTTTTTGTTCTAGCAATAATTATTTTGCTGGAGCAGCTTCAGTAGCTGGAGCAGCTTCTGCAGGAGCAGCAGCAGCAGTAGAATCAACTGCAGTAGTATCAGCAGCAGGAGCTACTTCTTCAACTGGAGCTTCAACAACTGAATCAGTTGCTGGAGTTTCTTCAGCAGCATTTTCTTTACAAGATACGAACATAGCAGCAACAATTGCTAAACTTAAAACAACTTTTTTCATCTTACTAAATTATAAAAGGTTAATTATTAATTCGGAGCAAAGATATAAATTTTTTAACATGTCAAAATATTTTTAGACAAATTTTTTTAATTTTTTTTCTTTGGATTCCGAAATGCTTTATTTCAAATGGCGTGCCAAACTTTTAATTTTTAAAAATATTTGTAATTATTTGGCTTTTTGGGACTTAGGATAAACTATTGTCATCTCTTCAATAAGGTTTTTAGCTCCCGCAAATTTATCAATCACAAATAAAATATAGCGAGTATCAACCATAATATTTCTACAGATTTCCGGACTATAATAAATGTCACTCATGGTGCCTTCCCAAACTCTATCAAAGTTCAATCCGATTAGATTTCCTTTTGCATCTAAAGCAGGACTTCCTGAGTTCCCTCCAGTAGTATGATTAGTTGCAATGAAAGCTAAAGGCATTTTTCCGTTTTTATCCGCATATCTTCCATAATCTTTTGCGTTATATAAGTCGATTAGTTTTTTAGGAACATCAAATTCATAATCACCAGGAACGTATTTTTCGATAACTCCATCTAAATAACTCACGGGTTCGTAAATAACGGCATCGCTTGGTTTGTATCCTTTTACCTTTCCATACGTTACACGTAATGTGCTGTTAGCATCAGGAAAAATTCTATCGTTAGGGAAAAATTCCATAATTCCTTTCATGTAGGTTCTTTGTAAAGCGATGTTTTTTAAATTAATCTCATCAAACTTAGGTGCTACATTTTTTTGGTAACTATCCGCAATTGATTTTACTAATTGGTAACCTTTGTCTTGATTTAATTTCTCTAAAACTGACTTAGCATCACCATTCAATAATTCTTTTAAACCATTAAAGCTAGTTAATTTCGAAGAACCAAAAACACTAGCTGTTAAAGCAGAAGCATTAACATTGTTTAAACTTTCAGGTAAAAATTGTTTTGGAGATTTTGTAGCATACAAATTGATTAATTGTTCGAAAACTTTTTCATCCACTTGAGTGCTGTAATCTTTATATGAACCTTCGAATCCTGAAATTAAATTGTTCTTTCTGTCATTAAAAGCTTGTTCGCCTTTAGTGTTATACACTTGCTCTAATTGGTACAAACGGTATCCGAAAGATAAAATTTCTGAATTACGTATCACTACTTCAGTAAAGTAGTCTCTTGCAATGGCATACTCTCTAATGGCTGCGTAGTTTTTTTCGAAATCAGCTAAAATAGTTCCGTATTCTGCTTGTTTTCCTGCTTTGTTAACTCTTTCTTGGAATTTCTTTTCGAAATCTTTTTTAACAGCAACCGCATTCGATTTTTTCAAACCTTTAGTTTCGCCAATCCATTTTTTCCAATAATTCGCAACACCAGCATACTTAGAAGCATACTGAATTTTAATCGCATTGTCTTTTCTCATGAAGCCATCTTGTACTTTTAAAGCAGCATCACGAATTTCAATTTTAGCCGGATTCAAATCATTTACAATTTGTTCTACGGCGAATGACGGTAAATATTCCTGAGTTCTTCCTGGATAACCCATTACCATAGTGAAATCGTTTTCCTGAATTCCTTTTGCAGAAACTGGGAAAAAGTGTTTTGGAGTATAAGGAACGTTCTCTTTTGAATATTCAGCAGGACGATTGTTTTTGTCTGCGTAAATTCTAAATAAAGAGAAATCTCCTGTGTGACGAGGCCAAACCCAGTTGTCTGTATCCGAACCAAATTTTCCAATTGAACTTGGTGGCGCGCCTACTAAACGAACGTCTTTAAACGTTTCAGTTACAAATAATAAGTATTGATTTCCATCGTAAAAAGTACGAATCATGGTTTCTTGCCAAGCTTCTCTTGTATAGCTTTTGTTTAAAGCTGCAATATTTTGTTGGATTTTCTTTTGTTTGTCGCTTTCCGTTGGAAGATTTAAAACACCTTCAAAGATTTTTGTAGTTACATCCTCAATCTTGATGATAAAAGTAACGGTTAAATCTTTGTTTGGTAACTCGTCTTCCATTTTGTAAGCCCAAAAACCATTCGTTAAATAATCATGTTCAACAGTAGAATGGCTTTGAATGTTGTCATAACCACAGTGATGATTGGTTAATAAAAGTCCTTTTGGAGAAATCATTTCTGCTGTACAACCGCCATCAAAATGAGGAACAGCGTCTTTTAAGCTGGAATTATTTACCGAATAAATATCATCGGCACTAATTTTCATTCCCAAAGCTTTCATTTCTTTTTCATTGGTTCCTTTCAATAACGAAGGAATCCACATGCCTCCTTGTTGCGCTTGAACTTGGATAACAAATAAAACAAGTAGTAATTTTAAAAATTTCATAAGAATAATTTTATTTAGTGACTTTGTACTTCATTAATTTTCGATTGTGAAGTTCAAAATCGTGTGCAAGATACAATTTTTGTGCGTTTTCGTTGTGTGGTTCGACTTCTAAATACAATAATTTTAACGATAATTCAGAAACTGATTGCTGAATAAATTGAATCGCTTCTTTTCCAAAACCTTTTCCTCGTGCGGTTTCTTTGATGAATAATTCGTCTACAAAAGCAATTTTTCCACCATATTCAAAACTGAAAATAAAAGTGAGAATGATATAGCCTACGATTTCATTTTCTGAATACATCAACCAGGATTTACCAAGATGTTCATTAGAAATAAATTCTTGAAATAAAGTTTTAGCCACTTCAACATCCATTGGATAATTGTCAATTGCATAGAAATCTTGCATCATTTGAGTGATGATTGAAATGTCTGAAATTTCTAATGGTTTGAAGGTTGTCATTAGCTCAAAATATGATTCATAATCGTTTGAGTAGCTCCTTTATTCATTTGAACAAATGTACTACAAATGTGTCCTTTTTCTAATCGTTCGTCTTCGTTGCGAAGTAATAAATCAAAAGCTTCATTTAATTGAATTTGATTTTGAATTGAAATACAACCTTCCATATTGACCAATGCCGTAGCTTCAGCAAAATGGGAATAATTTGGGCCAATCACAACCGGAACTCCAAAAGTCGCTGGTTCCAAAATGTTATGAACACCTGGATTTCCAAAACCACCACCTACATAAGCAATATCGGCGTAGTAATAGATTTTGGTTAAAATTCCGATGGTGTCGATGATGAAAACCTGAAAAGCCTCTATTTTGTCATGCTGAACTTGTTTCAGCATCTCATCTTTTTCTGAATATAAAATCGTTTTCTTTTGAATTTGATTTTTGAGATTTGAAATTTGCTCTTGTTTTATATTATGCGGTGCAATAATAAATTTCACATTATCCGAACTCTGATTGATGTAATTCACCAATAAATTTTCATCTTTTGGCCAAGAACTTCCGATGACGATGGTGGTTGTATTGTCTTTAAATTGTTCGATAAAATCCAATGAATTATCACGTTCTAATATTGAAACCACACGATCAAAACGCGTATCGCCAGAAACTTTTACGTTATTAAATCCGATACTTTGAAGTAGTTTTTTTGAACTTTCATTCTGAACAAAGAAGTAATCAAATGTTTTTAAAGCGTTTCTGTAAAATCCACCATACCATTTGAAAAACGCTTGATTTTCTCTAAGAATTCCGGAAATTAAATAGGTTTTGATTTGCTGTTTTTTTAATTCGTTCAGATAGTTTGGCCAATATTCATATTTGATAAAAAAAGCCATTTCGGGATGAACTAATTCAATAAATTGTTTCGCATTCGAAATTGTATCTAAAGGTAAATAAACCGTAACATCAGCAACGGTATTGTTTTTTCGAACTTCATAACCCGAAGGCGAAAAAAAAGTAACCACAATTTTATGTGTTGGAAATTGTTGTTTTATTGCTTCAATTACTGGTAAACCTTGTTCATATTCGCCCAAAGAAGCGGCGTGAAACCAAATCGTTTTATCTGAAGATTGAATTTTATCAGCTAAAGTTTGAAAAACCGACTTTCGTCCGTCTACAAAAAGTTTCATTTTTGGACTGAAAAGTGCCACAAATTTCAAAAGTTGTGAGGCTAAAACAACTACTAAATTGTATACAAATAACATGTTGGTAAATATCTATTGCGAAAATACAGTTTCTTTATGAAAATTCATTGCCAACTAATCAATTATTGACTATTTTTGTTCTTGTTAAAAGTGAAATGAAAGGAAATCCCACCTTAAACTTTTAAACTTTAAACTTTTAAACTTATTTTTTAATGAGAAAATTACAAATGGTTGACTTGAAAAGTCAATATGAAAAGATAAAAGAAGAAGTGAACGCTTCTATTCAAGAGGTTTTAGATACGAATACATACATCAACGGACCTTTGGTTCACCAATTTCAAGCAGATTTAGAAAAATATTTGGGAGTTAAACACGTAATTCCATGTGCTAACGGAACGGATGCGTTGCAAATTGCCATGATGGGATTGGATTTAAAACCAGGGGACGAAGTCATTACTGCCGATTTTACATTCGCGGCTACGGTTGAAGTAATTGCTTTATTGCAATTAACTCCAGTTTTAGTGGATGTAGATATGAACAATATGAATATTTCGTTAGAAGGAATTCGTAAAGCGATTACTCCAAAAACAAAGGCAATTGTTCCTGTACATTTATTTGGTCGTGCTGCGAATATGGATGTGATTATGGAAATTGCCAAAGAGCATAATTTATATGTTATCGAAGATAATGCACAAGCAATCGGTGCTGATTATACTTCAAAAGATGGTTCTAAAAAGAAAGTAGGAACGATTGGACATGTTGCGGCAACTTCATTTTTCCCATCTAAAAACTTAGGTTGTTATGGTGATGGTGGAGCCATTTTTACGAATGATGACGCTTTAGCACACAAAATCAGAGGAATCGTAAACCACGGAATGTACGAAAGATATCATCATGATGTTGTAGGTGTGAATTCTCGTTTAGATAGTATTCAAGCGGGAGTTTTAAAAGCGAAATTACCACATTTGGATGTTTACAACAAAGCCCGTCAAGATGCAGCTAGAAAATATTCAGAAATTCTTGGAAAAAATCCTAATATTTGGGTTCCAACTATCTGTGAATCTTGTGATTGTCATGTATTTCATCAATATGTTATTCGTATTATGAATGGAAAACGTGATGGTTTACTAGAACATTTACAAGCTAAAGGAATTCCATGTGCAATTTATTATCCAATTCCATTACATAGTCAAAAAGCGTATGCAGATGCACGTTACAAAGAAGAAGATTTCCCTGTAACGAATCAATTGGTAAAAGAAGTAATCGCTTTACCAATGCACACGGAGTTAGATGACGAGCAAATTAAATTTATTACAGATTCAATTTTAGAATACGTATAATAGTGTTCAGTCGCAGTATTCAGTCTCAGTAACTGTTTACTGCGACTGTGACTGAAAACTAAAAGATGAAGATATTAGTTACAGGAGGTTTAGGCTTTATAGGTTCTCACACCGTTGTGGAATTACAAAATGAGGGTTTTGATGTAATTGCAATCGATAATCTTTCCAATTCATCTATTGATGTTTTAGACGGAATTGAGCGTATTACTGGAAAAAAACCTTTGTTTGAAAACATCGATTTACGTGATAAATCGGCTGTTCAAAATTTCTTTTCTAAATACCAAGATATTTCAGGAGTGATTCATTTTGCGGCTTCAAAAGCAGTAGGAGAAAGTGTTGAAAATCCTTTGCTGTATTATGAAAACAACATCAATTCTTTAGTGTATTTACTTCAAGAATTACAAAAAAAATCAGAAGCTCATTTTATTTTCAGTTCGTCTTGTACGGTTTACGGTCAAGCCGAAACAATGCCAATTACCGAAAGTGCATCTATTCAAGTTGCGATGTCACCTTACGGAAACACTAAGCAAATAGGTGAGGAAATTATAATTGATGTAGCGAAAGTAACCAACATTAATTCTATATTATTACGTTATTTTAATCCAATTGGTGCACATCCTTCGGCTGAGATTGGCGAATTGCCTTTAGGTGTTCCTCAAAATCTAGTACCTTTCATTACACAAACCGCAATTGGACTTCGTGAAAAGCTTTCTGTTTTTGGTAATGATTATCCAACAAATGACGGAACTGCAATTCGTGATTACATTCATGTGGTTGATTTGGCTAAAGCTCATGTTTTTGCATTGCAACGTTTGTTAAACAAACAGAATTTAGAAAAAGTAGAAACGTTTAATTTAGGAACTGGAACGGGAAGTTCGGTTTTGGAAGTTATTACTGCTTTTGAAAAAGTTTCTCATCAAAAATTAAATTATCAGATTGTAGGAAGAAGAGAAGGAGATGTTATAGAAGCTTATGCCAATACCGATAAAGCGAATAATGTTTTAGGCTGGAAAGCTCAGTTCACTCTTGAGGACGCTCTTGCAAGCGCTTGGAAGTGGGAACAAAAAATTAGAAAATAAAAAAAATCCCAAGTTTTGCTTGGGATTTCTTGTTATTTATGGGCTGCTTCTTTCATTTTATCAGCTGCTTTATCTAATTTTTCTGCACCTTTTTCTAAAACTTCTCCAGTTTTTGATTCTAAGGTATCAATTGCTTTGTTAATTTGAACAGAGGCAGAGTCCATTTTTTCTTCCATTTCAGCACCAACAGCTTCATTTGCTTCCTCGATTTTCTCTTTTGTTTCATCTTTGCATGAAACTGAAATTAATGCTAAAATCATTAATCCTAAAAATACCTTTCTCATATATAAATATTAAAAATTGCACATCCTAAAGGTACGAAATAAATCTCGATTTCGGAATGTATTTTTACATAATTTTTAATAAAAAATTAGGATCTGGACAATTTGATTTGTAGAACGAAAGTGTTTTTTCATTACAAACTCCAGGATAATCGCCAATTTTTCCTTCCATATCAATAATGATTTGAAAATGCAAATGTGGTGCATAATCACCATTAATGGGAGGTAGCCCTAAATTGGCAATTTGTTCTCCTTTTTTTACAAAATCACCATTGTTTTTACCTACTAAACTCGACTCACTTAAGTGACCGTATAGCGTGTGGAATTTAATTCCTTCTAATTCATGAGATAGAATAATCGTTGGCCCATAATCGCCTAACGATATATTGTTTTGAAAACTGTGAATTCTTCCATCTAAAGCAGCATGAATAGTAGCCGATTCGTTAATCCATAGATCTAGTCCAATGTGAATGTTTCGTTCGTCTGAATTTGTGTTTTTGAAAACGGTACTTCTTTGATATAAATTTCGGGTTTCATTGTAGCCACCAAAAGCAATTTTTCCTTGATTTTTATCTAAATGATTTTGAATGAAAATTTCATAATCTTGAGCGGTTTCTAATTTATGTTGATTCAACTCAGGATTGGTTATAGATAGATTTAAGGGAACATAGTCAGAGTAATCAATTTCGGGAGCAATTACTTTAGCTGCTTCAATTGATTCGAAAAGAGTAATTAGATTTTTCATAGTTTTTTTCTTTTTTCTCAAAAATAAAAATTCCTCACGAATATTACTTCATGAGGAATTCTATTTTAAAAGTATTTTATTTTATAAAGAATCAGAAACTGTTTCTACGTCTTTATTGATTTTATTTACTAATCCAACTAATACTTTTCCTGGACCCACTTCTGTAAAACTTGTTGCTCCATCAGCAATCATTTGTTGTACCGATTGTGTCCATCTTACAGCTCCTGTTAATTGCGAAATCAAGTTTTTCTTAATCTCTGTTGCATCAGAAACCGCATTTGCAGTAACGTTTTGATATACTGGACAAGTTGGTGTAGCAAAAGTTGTTGCTTCAATAGCTGCTGCTAATTCTTCTCTAGCTGGTTCCATCATAGGTGAGTGGAAAGCACCTCCAACAGGTAAAATTAAAGCGCGTTTTGCACCTGCTTCTTTCATTTTTTCACAAGCTAATTCTACGGCTTTGTATTCTCCAGAAATCACTAATTGACCAGGGCAGTTGTAATTTGCAGCTACCACAACTCCATCAATTGAAGCACAAATATCTTCAACTATTTTATCGTCTAAGTTTAATACTGCTGCCATAGTTGAAGGTGTAATTTCGCATGCTTTTTGCATTGCCATTGCTCTTTGTGAAACTAATTTTAATCCGTCTTCAAATGATAAAGCACCATTTACTACTAAAGCAGAAAATTCTCCTAAAGAATGTCCGGCTACCATATCTGGTTTTACGTCTAAAACTTTTGCTAAAATTACAGAGTGTAAGAAAACGGCTGGTTGGGTAACTTTAGTTTCTTTTAATTCATCGGCTGTTCCTTCGAACATGATATCGGTGATTCTGAAACCTAAAAGTTCATTCGCTTTTTCGAATAATTCTTTTGCTAAAGGTGAGTTTTCATATAAATCTTTACCCATACCTGTGAATTGAGCGCCTTGACCTGGAAATACGTATGCTTTCATGTTTTTAGTTTAAAAGTTTAAGGTTTATGAGTTTAAAAGTGAAACTCAAAACTTCAGCAAAAATAACATTTTTATTAGAATTCGATAGAATTAACAATTTTTACGAATTCATTTTTTAATTCTTCGTTAGTAATTCCTTTTTCAGCATCAAAATTTTCATAGAAACTAGGTAATGAAAAACTACCTTTTACAATTCCACCTTGAAAAGGGAATCGTTTATTAGCAATCTCTAAAACCGAACTACCACCGCGAGCTCCAGGTGAAGTAGCTAGTAATAACATTGGTTTTTCTTGAAAAGTTTTAGCGTTAATGCGTGATGTCCAATCTAAAATATTCTTAAAAGCTGTGGAATAATTTCCGTTATGTTCAGCAAATGATATTATTATTAAATCAGCGCTTCCTAGTTTAGCATAAAATTCTTGTGCTAAAGGATGAATACCGTTTTCTTTTTCTTTATCAACAGAAAAAATAGGCATTTAGTAATCGTTTAAATCTAAAATTTCAATTGTAATATTTTGAAATTAATTTGCAGTAAAAGTTGCCAATTGTTTATTGATGGATTGCTTACTTGATGAAGCTCCAAAAGCGATGATTTTTTTCATGTGTTTATTTGTTTAACCAATTACTCATTAGTTTTCTTAATATTGGTAATAAAACAAAAACCATTAGCGGAACCAAAATTCCAGTCATGATTAGTGTTTTTAATGGTAATGGTAAATTTTTAATATAGTCACCAATTAAAAAAGTTACCAGCGTAATTGTTGGATAAATTGCTAACCAAACCATTACTGCAAATTTCCATTTAGGTGGTTGTTTCATTAATTTTCTTCTATGTAAGTTTTGGTTTTCAAAACGGCATTTTTCAATAATTCTAGATTATTGATTTCCATTTTCGATGTTTTATCTCTCCAATCTAGAGTGAACGTTAACTCAGTTTCATTCTCTGAAATTTTTCGGATATCGTTATCTACAAAACCTTCCATACTAGGATGTTCTAAAAGTAAAAACCTCACTTTATATGGGATAAATGTGATTTTTTCTTTTAAAATGGTACTGTTTTCTGGAGTTGTAACTGTCATTTGTCTTATTACAAATTCTGAATTCCTTTCTGAAATAATAATGTTACTTACACCTGGGACAAAATTTTCAGGATGTTTAATTTTATATAGCAAATGATTCCAAACTTTTTCAAGCGAAGCATTTACCGTTGTAGTAAATTGGACCATTTTATTTTTCGTTTAAATAATAAGTTAAGGCTCTAGAAGGACATTTGTTTACAGTTTCAATAATTTTTTCTGTGGTTGAATTATTAGGTGTAATCCAAGGTTGTTCTTTTGGTTTAAAAACATCTGGATTGTTCTTAACACAATTAGCAGAATGAGTGCATTTTCCAGACTGCCATACAATGGTTATTTCATCATTTGTGTATTCCTTTTTTAGGTTTTTTGGATCCATGATTATTTCGTTTTAATTTATAATACGTCACTAAATTCAGAAGTTTTATCAAAAACACTTTTCGCAAACGGACATAAAGGCAAAATTTTAATTCCTTTTTCTCTTGCAAATTCTACCGCTTTTGTTACCATTTTTTTACCAAAGCCTTTTCCTTCATTTCCAGAATTTACTTCAGTATGGTCAATAATGATTTTATCTTCTCCAGCAAAAACGAATGTCATCATAGCTTCTTGTTTTTCATTAACTTCAATGTAAAAAGCGCCTTTGTTTTTGTTTATTCTAAGTTGGACTTCTTCGGTCATAATTTATTTTTACTGTGACTGACTATTGTTGCTTCTCACTAATTATTGTTCCATCGGAATTTCCATTACCAAAAACTTCGCATTAGAATTCGCTTTGATTCCGATTTCATTGCTTTCCCAAATTCCAATTGCGTCTCTTCTTTCTAATTTTTCGCCGTTTACTTCGATTTCACCTTCAATATTCATCACATAGAAACCGTTTCCTTCTTTTTTCAAGTTTAATTTTTTTGAAAAACCGTTGTCGAAATCACTCAAATAAAACCATGCATCTTGATGAATCCAAACTCCAGCATCATCTGGATTTGGTGATAAGATTTGAGCGAAATCATTTTTTTCTAACGATTTGTCTAATGTAATTTGTTGATAACGAGGTGCTACATTTCTGTATTTTGGAAACAACCAAATTTGGAATAATTTTGTGTGATGATTCTGATTTGGATTGAATTCGCTGTGTTGGATTCCAGTTCCAGCACTCATTACTTGAATGTCACCGCTTTTAATAGTTGTGCCATTTCCCATACTATCTTTATGTGCTAAATCTCCTTCTAATGGAATCGTGATAATTTCCATGTTATCGTGTGGATGAGTTCCAAAACCCATTCCGGCAGCAATAGTATCGTCATTTAAAACGCGAAGCATTCCAAATTGTACTTTTTCTGGGTTATACCAATTGGCAAAGCTAAAACTGTGATATGCATTTAACCAACCATAATTAGCATGACCTCTTTCATTTGCTTTATGTACTATCGTTTTCATATTCTATAAATTTAGTAATTATTATGATACAAATTTACAGTGATGAATATGAAAATACACTTAACCTAGATTAAGAAATTATTTTTTCAGTAATCTGGCTTTCATATTACTAAAAAATTCAGGAGTAACACCAATGTAAGAAGCAATATGTTTTTGAGGAACTTTCTGAATTAAAGTGGGATATTTAGAGCAGAATTTTTCAAAACGTTCTTCGGCAGTTAAGCTCAAATTGTCCTTGATGAGCAACTAATGAGTTTTCGGCTAAAATTCTAAAAAAGCGTTCTAATTTTGGAATTTCTTGATACAGTTGTTGTTGGTTTTCTTTCGTGATAATTACAACTTCAGCATCTTCTATTACTTCAATAAATAAATTACCTGGTTTTTCCGAAATGTAGCTGTACATGTCACCAATCCACCAACCCTCGCAAGCAAAATGCAATACGTGTTCGATGATGTTATCGTTGATATTAAAACTTCTTAAAATTCCTGAATTCACAAAATAAGTACACGTTGCTACTTCACCAGTACTTAATAAAATAGTTTTAGCTTTGAATTGTTTGGTTTCGGTTTTAGATAGAAATAAGGTTTCTTCTTCTAGAGTTAAAGAAACGTGTTTGGCGATATTTTCTAAAATGGATTGCATTAATCCAAAAATACAATTTAATTTTGGTTTTCTAGAAAAGAAAAAATCGATGTGTAACGCATCGGTTTTTATATTAATGAAAGTGATCTTCTTCAATTTCAAATTCGGCATCTTTTTCCCAAATTTCCATTTCACAAGGTTTGCAATTGAATTTTAGTTTGTATTCCAATTCGCCTTGTTTCAAAACTAAAGGTTCTTTTAGTTTTTTATCCATGTTTTCACGATGGTATTTTGGACAACGTTCTAATTCGTATTTGATGCAATATTTAGTGGTCATTACGCGAGATTTTCCTGGATCCCATTGTAATTCGAATGCTTTTTCAATTTCGGTTACGCCATGACGTTCGTAGAATTTACGAGCGGTTTTGTTGGCAACATTGTACATGAAATCCAATTTTGTTTCTGGATAAGGATGTGATGTTTTTACCAATTGGTGTTCTTTTCGCACATAATTTTTCAATCGAATTTCCGATAATTGTTCGTAAACCGTTCTTCGCATTTCATTGATTTTTGAAATCGGAAGAAACCAATTTCCAGAAAATTCAATTGTAATTTCATCAGCTGTATAAGGTGTAAAACCTGTTTTTGCTAAGTTGATTTTGAAATTTTCAGCTAAAGATTCGTTGTTTTTTGTTTGTTCTTTTGGGTGAACCAAATGTACAACACTTACATTTCCATCTTCGTCAGTTGCGATTAATTCAAAACCATTTTCATTTTCTTTTAATACTAAACTCGTGCTAATTTTTCGAACTGCACTATCTTCTCTTTCTACTAATTTGATGAAAGCCGCATCATTATTTCTGTAAATGAAAGTACCTTCTTTGATTTCTTTCAATACGTTTGGATAAACAAATCCGTTTTCGGCACGGTTCACGTAAATTCCTTCGGCTTCATTGTTTTCGTTGATGAAACACAATCCGTCGCCATTATTTAGTAATTCCCCGTTTTCTATTTCGTAGGCATTTCCAACCGTTTTAATCAGTTTTCCAATGTATTGTCCTTTTGATTTTGGACTTCCCCAAGAACCAATCGCTTGATGTCTTTCGTTTACAAAATAATCAGTATAACCACGATTAAACGTTCTATCTAATGAAGAATCGAATAAATAAGTACATTTTCCAGAAGAAGCTTTGGTGTATTTATCGCTGTTTTCGTTTAAGAAAGTATCTAATTTCTGACGCAAATACGAAACATTATTTTTTACATAAACCATGTCTTTCAAACGACCTTCAATTTTGAAAGAAACAATTCCAGCTTCCACTAAATTTGGAATTTGGTTGGAAACATCAAAATCTTTTATCGAAAGTAAATGACTGTTTTTGATTAAAGTATCGCCATTTCCATCAATTAAATTATAAGGTAAGCGACAATTTTGCGCACAAGAACCACGGTTTGCTGAACGTTCGCCATTGGCAACACTCATATAGCAATTTCCGCTAAACGAAACACATAAAGCACCTGTTACGAAGAATTCCAATTTAACATCTGTAGTTTCGTGGATTTCTTTGATTTGACTTAAATTCAATTCACGCGCTAAAACCACACGTTTGATTCCAGCATCCGCTAAGAATTTAATTTTATCGGCATCACGATTATTGGTTTGCGTACTGGCATGCAATACAATAGGAGGTAGCTCCATTTCCATAATCGCCATGTCTTGAATGATTAAAGCATCTACACCAATATCATACAATTTCCAAATCAATTGACGACAAGGTTCTAACTCGTTATCGTATAAAATCGTATTGATAACCACAAAAACCTGAGCGTTAAACAAGTGTGCATATTTTACTAATTCGGCAATATCTTCCACAGAATTGGTGGCGTTTGAACGAGCACCATATAAAGGAGCGCCAATATAAACGGCATCGGCACCACTATTTATGGCAGCAATTCCTTGTGCTAAGTTTTTTGCAGGTGCTAAAATTTCAATCTTCTTCTTCATTTCTAAATCTTTAATCTTTCGGGTTTTGCCGAAAAAAAGTGTGCAAAGTTCTTATAAAAAATCCAAGATTTCTAATTCTGATTTGATTTTTTTGAGAACCTTTTAATATGATTTAAGAAACCGCTTCTTTGATTCTTCTCATTGCTTCTGTTAATAAAGCTTCGCTTGTTGCGTAAGAGAAACGAATACAATTTGGATTTCCAAAAGCGTCTCCTGTTACAGTGGCAACGTTTGCTTCCGCTAATAAGAACATTGAGAAATCAGTTGCATTTTTAATTTCGGTTCCTTTTACGGTTTTACCAAAATAGTACGATACATCAGGGAATACATAAAACGCTCCTTCTGGAACATTCAATTTGAATCCTGGAATTTCTTTAACTAATCCAACTACTAAATCTCTTCTGTTTTTGAAGGCTGAAACCATTTCGTTTAATACACTTGGATCCGCTTCAACAGCAGTAATCGTTGCTCTTTGTGCAATAGAATTGGCTCCAGAAGTAACTTGTCCTTGAATTTTAGTACATGCTTTTGCTATGAATTCTGGTGCTCCGATATAACCAATTCTCCAACCTGTCATTGCGAATGCTTTCGCAACACCATTAACTGTAATCGTTCTTTCTAACATTCCTGGTATTGAACCAATACTGCAGAATGTTCCTGAAAAGTTAATATGTTCGTAGATTTCATCAGAAACTACATATACGTGTGGATGTTTTTCTAATACTTTAGCTAAAGCTGTTAATTCTTCACGATTGTAAACCGAACCACTTGGATTACAAGGCGAGCTGAACCACATCATTTTTGTTTTTGGTGTGATAGCTGCTTCTAATTGTTCTGGTGTAATTTTGAAATCGCTTTCAACAGAAGTTGGAACTTCAACAGGAACTCCGCCAGAAAGTTTGATAATTTCGTAATATGAAACCCAGTATGGAGCAGGAAGAATTACTTCATCACCATCATTTAACATTACTTGCGCGATGTTGTATAACGATTGTTTAGCTCCTGTAGAAACTACAATTTGTGAAGGTTTGTAGTCTAAATTGTTATCTCTTTTGAATTTTTTGCAAATCGCCTCTTTCAATTCTAAGTAACCTTCTACTGGAGTATAAGTACTGTAGTTTTCATCGATAGCTTTTTTTGCAGCTTCTTTAATGAATTCAGGAGTGTTGAAATCTGGTTCTCCTAAACTAAGGCTAATAATGTCTTTTCCTTGTGCTTTTAATTCTCTTGCTAAAGCTGCCATTGCTAAAGTTTGAGAGACAGCTAAATTGTTAATTCTATCCGATAACGGGTTCATAGTTGTGTGTTTGTTTAATCTAAAAAATGAAATGACTTGAATTAAGTTCTTAAATCAAAAATCTTAATTCACAAATCGTTAATCTTATGCTAATTGTGGTTTTCTTCCTAGTTCTCTCAAATGCTTGAAGTGAGAAGCGATGGCCGCTCGAGTCGTTTTGAACTCGTGATACGGCAAGTTACATTCTGCTGCGGTTTGCTTTACAATTTCAGCAATTTTATCATAGTGAATGTGACTGATATTCGGGAAAATATGATGTTCAATTTGGTGATTTAATCCACCTGTATAATAATTTACAATCCAGTTTTTAGGAGCAAAGTTAGCTGTTGTGAACAATTGGTGAATCGCCCAAGTATTTTCGATTTCTCCATTTTCATCTGGAATTGGATTGACTGTATCTTCAACAACGTGAGCTAATTGGAAAACAACGCTTAGGATTAATCCTGCAGTGTAATGCATTACAACAAATCCTAAAAGTACTTTCCACCAAGTTACACCAAAAACAATTGGTAAAACAATCCAAATAGAAAAGTAAATGGCTTTTGTAATAATAAGTGTAGTCCATTGGAAAGCTGGGCTTTTAGCTTCTCCATACGATAGTTTTCTTTTTAAGTAACGTTTCATCTGAAGGAAATCAGTTGTGATTGCCCAGTTGAAGGTTAATAATCCGTATAAGAAAACAGAATAATAATGTTGAAATCTGTGGTGACTGTACCATTTAGCTGTTTTAGAAAAACGTAAAATTCTTCCCGCTTCTAAATCTTCATCGTGACCAATAATGTTGGTATATGTATGGTGTAAAACATTGTGTTGTACTTGCCAGTTGTAAACATTTCCGGCTAAGATGTAGATACTTCCGCCCATTAATTTGTTTACCCAAGACTTGGTTGAGTAAGCACCGTGATTACCATCGTGCATTACGTTCATTCCAACACCTGCCATTCCAACTCCAATTACTACGTTTAATAACAAATATACCCAAAACGGCATATCCATAGCTAAAAGGAAGAAATAAGGAGTTAAGAAAAGACCGAACATTACAATTGTTTTTAAGTGTAATTTCCAGTTTCCAGTTTTGTTGATTTTGTTTTCTTTGAAATAGTCGTTTACTCGTTTATTTAAAGTTCTGAAAAATTTCAGATTGTCCTCTTTTGAGAAAATCGGAGTTGTGGTATTCATATATATTTTGTATTCAAATT
>JACCDV010581626.1_pt1 | contig 17132 bp, 22 predicted proteins | sample 7446131 | NCBI WGS metagenome assembly JACCDV01 (sample SAMN15323448, study PRJNA562643) | freshwater metagenome | isolation source: river surface water | place: USA:Blue River Watershed | collected 2017-08-17 | reverse complement strand
TTTCTTTAATTTTATTTTTAATCTTCTGCTGAACATACTTTTTGAAAAAGGATGATTGGGTGCTGTTGAGGCTAAATATCTCCTTGGGCGATGGCATTTTATGCGGATGCTTTTTCTTGTCGTATCTTTTTATCATCTCCACATATTTATTAATTGCTTATTACTGCCTCATTATAATGTTATACATTCACAAACACAATCGTACCCTCATCAACCAATAGGAAATGCACATCCACGAAATAAGCCAATAACTGGGCAGGCTTGGATAGTTTAGAATAACAAACAATTATGATTTATTTGGGCATGTCAGTTTATATAACATAAATAAATGCAATAAGAATAACACTCATGGCCTCAAATCCTCAACGACGCAGACAGTAACCATGGCTAGTATGGTTAAATGGCAGAAATATACAATCAAGCAGTATTCTCAGTCATCAAACATTAAAGCTTAATCTCATTGCTTTATAAGCATGCTCCAGCCACACGCTCAGAGAAGGACTGCAAAGCAATTGCTGAGTACCTCAAAACCGAACCATACTTCGAAGAAATAGCCAAGAACAATAAGACCTTGCTGGATGTTAGTAGCTGGATTGAGTGTGAGAAGATTGAGGAAGGGAATTATATCTATAGGATCCATGAGGTTGCTGACTGCCTCTACATTTTGCTATCTGGAGAAGTCCATCTTACTTACCCAGAAAAGTAAGTTTTATAAGTATAGGCTCAAGCAGTTGAGTAGGTCAGTAGCAATCAGAATTCAAAAAACCTCAAAGAGGAGCTGTTCTATCCCACCTCAGTCCCAGCCCTCACTAAAAACCATTCTCTTATTTCGCCCTCACCAACCCAACCGTCAAAATCTGTGAAAAAACTAACAAGACATCTAAGCTTACTCACTGAGGAATTATAAATTGAAGAAATTCCGCCTAAGAAGATAGCTTTCGAGGAAAGGGTGGTGCAGATTGTGAGTAGGGGAGAATCCTTTGGGGATGTGGGGGACTCTAATCGGCGAGGAACAAATGCCATTGCCAAATAAGCTTGCTATGTGCTGATAATACGGAAGCAACATTATGGAGTGTTGTCTAATGCACAAGTTAAGTCTCAAAACCATGTCAAGTTCTCAATGCTCTCCTCCCTCCCCCTCTTCCAACTACTCTATCGCTATTCTCTATAATCTATCATATACTTGTTGGAGGATGTGAAGGTGGGCTATAATAATATTGTCTACAGCTAAAATGACTCTATCAAATTCGTATACATCGTCTACAAGGGCGAGTTCAAACTCTACAAGAAGATAAGGAGCAGGAAAGACAATGACGGAAGTGCGCTCAACAACTAGGAACCAAGAGTCCTTACCAAAAATGTCACCTTCAAAAGTATTTAACCTGGCTAAATCCTAGGATATACATAGTCCTACAACAAAGTAAATAAATACCAATAGACATGCGTATGCAAGAGCCAATAAGGAGTAATCCTAAAGATAGATAAGAATAAATTCATGAAGAGCATTCTATCTCCCGACAACAACCTTGAAGATATCATCTCCTACATCAAAGACAAATCGTAAAAAAAGAGCAGGTAAATATCCTAATTTATAAAAAAACATTAGAATGATTCACTACTCATAAGGTATTTGCATACTCCCTCTGCCAAGCCACGAAGGGTTAACACTTAAAGCACTTCATACAAGAACCACTCCTAGCGCAAGGACGAACTGAGGCGAATGTCAACGGCCAAAGATAACTTTTTCTAAGAATTAAACTGCACAATAAAGCACTAGGTGAAGTCAACAAGAATTTCAATAAAGAAGTGCATTAAGACGAACTAGTAGAGAGTGATTCCCAACCGTATAAAGGATATAATAGGGATTGTAAGCCAATAGACAAATTACTACAAGATTCGCAAGCCTAAGTAGAACATAACTCTGTTCTAATTCAACATCAGCGTACTTATGCATCCACTTAGAAAGTGCCCATCCACGTCAAGAAGAAATACGAAGGCCTCTTCAAGAAACAGAATAGACTCACCTGATTAATATCAACTATTAACAATAAACTATTATATTCAATACTGATCAATACTAGTAAGAGCAAATGATTGTTTCCAATCATTGGATAAACTAATCACTCACGAATGTCCTTTGCAATTTATCCGACTTTCTATTTTAAGGTGCCCCACAACCACTTGGCTCCTGTAGAGACACTTGTTGCCACTTTCTTTGCCCCTTCTTTTAGCTACCCCGACTCATACTTTTATTGTATTTTCTTTATCCCTTTTTCCCCCAAACTCTTCGTCTTGTTGCCCAAATAAATCGCTTTCTACTTAGCCGATTACAATATTTCCTATGCACTCATTTCGCTTAAAGGAATTTCCTATTTGTACACCTCCCTTCCAACCTAGACTGCAGGCTGTACTCCCATGTCTTTTCCATCCAGAATGCCCCTGTAGTAGGCTGCTGCCTTCGAGGTTATCTTAGTGCGGATCTAGAAGTTTTATAGGCCATAGATGGTAAGGAAGTTCCTGAAGGATTAATTTCCTCCCCTTTACATTCTCTCAATCTATGAAGGCTCCCAAGTGTCTAATCCAACGCTCTTCACTTGAGCCACCCAGCTTAATTGTTTAAACAGAGCAGCACACCCAAGGCAGAGGAAGACGGCATGCGAAAGGTCACCCCACTGCTTAGATGGCTTGCCACATTGGAAGCATAGCGTGTTGGTTTATATACCGAGCAAATGTGCAAGTGGATGCTCTTTATCTTTTTACATTAATTCTTATAAGCAGAGCCTAACAAGTAAAAGTAATAACGAGTTATTGCATTATGATTATGAGAATCCTTTGATCTTTTTGATGAATATCAGTCACTGAATTTATAATGATGAATTTGAAAATCGATAGAGTACTCCCCTACCCTCCCTCACTAGCAGATCCCTACATCTTCACCTACCTCCCTTCACTCTAAGCCCTCCTCCTCTACCCCCCGCCACCCCAGCCCTAAAAGCAAGAATAGCCTAGCAAGAAGAAGTTTGGATTCAAAGCCAATAGCAATGCAGCTCCAACCATCGAATAAGTCTATATATTTGAATTTACTCGCAGTGCATGGCGGACGCAGTAGACTAAAGGAAAGTTTCCAACGAGGCGTGAATCGGCGGCTGTGGCCTGCATGGGGCCATGCATGATGGTGTACGGCGGCAAGCAAATAAACCCAGCCAAGCAGGTAAACGATCTCTACTGCTTGAATCTGACAAGCTGGCAATGGAAGAAGCTATTCGCGATGGAAGCACCTACTCCCCACCCCAACCCTCAAGCATACGCCATCAACGATTAAAGCCTATTAGTAGTTGGCAAGTAGCTATGGGTGTTCTCCACCAAGGGTGTCAACTGGTAGCTTTAGAAGGGAGATCTGCCTGGAGGCATATGGTAGAAGGTTCAGGGCTGCGAAATACCATTTTAATTGCGATGCAGCACTGCTCTCAGTAATAGTCTCATTGTATTCGGATGGGAAGGAGGCCTAACAGCTGCTTGCTACAACATTCCGAATAAATCAATTGCGAGTGTGCAGATAGAAGGATAGTTCAAAGGCAAAGGCGAAAGAGTAGAGGTGGTTCACACATCAGAGGGAAGGGGTTTATTAGTAGATGGGATACACTTTGGCTCTTTCACTTTCAATGACAACAAATTGTGCTTTGGAGGATGGGTTACAAGTGAATAAGTCTTATTCTAGAAGTTTATAGGGGTGCACAACAAAACTATTAATTATGGAATTTCAGGCAAAAAGTAATTGGCATTAGCATAGTTGATTATATAAACGCATGAAGAACAACCTTCATAGGAGGATTTGCCAAACACATCACGCCAAATTGAAGCAGAATATATGAAGAGCTCATTTATCAAAAGGGATACAGAAGAAGAGTAAGAGCCAATGTCTAACTCCCAAGTCCACCAAGACCCAACTACCAAATCACTCACCAAATACCTCTCTCCTCTCCTCTATGCAGAGTGGATGAAGCGAAGGGTCTTGTAGTCCAAAAGCAAACTCCTAGAAGATTCAATAAAGAGGGCAGAGAAGATGGTCCTAAGCCTATGCAGATACGGAGGGGAGTAATAGAAGCGAGGGCATATAAACAAGGTGCGCAAGATCAGATAAAACCTTTCAGAGTCATTCAATCGTTAAACCTACATAAGGAGGGAAATGTAAGGTGTCCCAGGGCATAATATTCTCAGGGAATTCGCTATCAAATAGTATGGGGAGATGAATGAGCACTTCGAGGATTTAGACATTTGATACTTAGTTATTATATCAAATATTAAGCTTATCATAGGATGGGCCTCTTTTGATAGTTCTAGTTGAATGAGTTACTTCTTATGTTCGAAAGATCTTTTCTTCTCTCAAACTGTGATCTCTTTAAAAGTTGTTAGATCTTCTATTTGCCCTCGCCTGCATCAAACAGTGACATCATTTTAGCAAGCTTAAAGTGAGTCTTCTTTTTACTTATGCCTTACAACTTATAAGATTTCGATAATGGAATCCCTTAGATTTAAGATTGTTTAATAGGACTAAGACAATTACTTTGTAATGAAAGAGACTTTGCATTTTGTTTGTCTAGCTAATAGATTGCGCTTTTGGAAGTTGGAAGGGCCTAGAGACTCGATTTCTGTTGGCCTAGTTTTTGCTTTTTTTATTGAAATTTGCTATAAATGCTACTAACTCTTTGATCAAAGTGCATCGAACTTTAGCTTACTCTTTGAAAATCAGTAACATTAGAAAATCTGAGTCGAGGTTGCAAGTATTACTCATCTTTCTTGATTTAGCGAAAAGATAATTTAGGATTGTATGGTCCTTGGGAGACGAGACTTCGAGAAATATGTTACTTTGGGATAATTCCTTTATTGACTAGCTCTTCTTTTCGATTCACTAAGTACTTCATTTCTCTCCTTTCCCGCTCACTGTAGTACTTGTCCATGTCACTATTCAATTTATGCCTGAAGCTTTTCTCCCCTTTGAACTTTTATGGATTTTAAATGTCACGATGAACACGATGATTCCTCCACCTTTGGTAGTGATCATCCTCAAAGACAAAAGGTTAAGCGGAGCTAAGTTCCTTGATAAGTAAGATGTATACTGCTGATATGAATGAATGTGCCTTTCTTCTCACGTTTTGCGATGCATATTGTTTGTACTCTATGCTTAGTAATAGTATACCTTAGTGCTTGGACTTATAAGCTTATTCTTGCTGTTTTCTCTTGTATTATCCTTACTCTTGGTGGTGCCTGTGCGAAAATTGATGCAAATTGTACATGGTATAGATATAATGCTTTATATTCTATCAGTAAGACAAGAGGAAGTGAACTAAATATTGCGTAAACATCATGAATGCTTCAAAATTTATGCTTCTACCTCCCACTGTAAATCCCCATGAAATTCTAGCACTTTGTTACCTTAGATTACAGTAGGCTGGTCATGCTGATCAATTTTTTACTGCTCTACCTCAAAGCGTCACAATCCTTCTTTATCTGCATACTCCTGTCTTCATCATGCTTCTTGGACATTTTGAAACTTTTGTCGAATTTGTTAATCTCAGTGGTGAGTTCTAGTTTCAAGAGCCCCAGCTAGGATTAGCCGAGCTGATCCTTAAGATAGTTAGTGAATCTTCGGGATTCCTGTATTAATGTTTTTGTACCCTTGTCTATTGTTTGAGCTTGTGCAGCTATTGCTCGATCGTGCTCAGGGTTGCTTATATGGTTGTGAGTTTGAGCTTGGTCGAATGCGAGAAAGAACTGGATCGGCCCAGCTGGGGAAGCCTCATTGTATTAGGATTCAGTGGATTAGAAAAGCCTGTAGTTGACATAAGCCTATTCTTCCTAGGGTTGAGGTCATTGAGGGACTGGCCTATTGACCCGACTGAGTTGTCATTATATTGTCTGCTGTAATAGTTCATGCTTGAATGCTGCTGAATAAAATTATTAACTATATTAAAAACTGTAACTTTTTATATTATGGCATTCCCCTCATTCATCCCGCATCTGACTTGAAATAACTCTTGGATAGATGGGGTTAATTAATAATGGCAATTATAATTTAGTTATGCTTAACAACTTTAGAAGTACACTCAAAATAATAACCAGTAGTGTTCCAGCTAAATCATATAGACTGATGCCCTTAAGGCAACTCAGCATTGCAGGCCTAAATAGAATCAATACCTTTTCCTTTTGCAGCAAAGAACTCTCAATAAAGGATACTCGTCAAACCTTTGAACTCTTAGTCCAAAGGCTCAAGGATAAAGTTGATTACTGCTAATAACTCGAACGCTCCCTACTATAATAAAATTCATCGTATGGCACAAGGAACAAAGAACAGATTAGGATATAGATTACTCAACTCGCACCAATCAGGACCATCTATGAGCAAATTACTTCCCATCAAAAAAATATCAAATAAATCGAGTAAATGATGGCTCAAACCAAGGATCCCTCAGAAATCAAAATATTGGCTGAGGAAGTGGAGAGTAGCAAGGAGCAGTTGACGGCACTAAAGGATGAGGTTTGGGATTTGCTTATTCCCAAGCCCAAGTACGATAATGCTTCAGACGTGATAATGTAAGTTCGCCCAGGAGCAGGAGGATCATAGAGCTGCATCTTTGTAAAGGACATCAGTGACATGTATCACTCATACTGTGCGAACCAAGGGTGGAAATGCTGGATTACTTCATCCACCAAAGAAACTGGAGTGAGCGCAGGGTATAAGGCCCTGGATATGAGGATCCAAGGAGAAGGAGTGCAGAAGATGCTCAAGAGTGAGGCAGGTGTGCATAAGGTTATAAGGGTACCTGAGACCTAGTCCAAAGGCAGGCTTCACTCCAGCACCATCTCAGTCGTTGTCATGCCAGTTGTCCCCTTCGCTTTTGAACTAGATCCCAAAGACATCAAATACCAGTTCACCAGATCAAGTGGACCAGGCGGGCAAGCTGTGAACAAAATAGAATCCGCATGCAGGGCAACACATATCCCAACCGGTCTACAAGTTTTCATCCAAGAAGAGCGAAGCCAAGACATGAATAAGAAGAGAGCAACTGACTTACTGAGGCAGAAGATCTTCGAAATCGAGTACAGGAAGACAGTGTAAGAGTAGCAGTCAAAAAGGAAGTCCCAGGTGACAACATTGGATAGGAGCGAGAAGATAAGGACATACAACTACCCTCAAGACAGAATCACAGACCACCGCACTGGCCTCACCAAATTCGGAATTATAGCCATGATGAACGGAGAACTCCTCGACGAATTCTACCAAGCCTACAACGAAAAGATACAATAGGAGAAAATCATCGCCTTTGTGAAGGAACTCTATGAAGAAGCTGGAATACCCATTCCCAAAAAGTGAATTTGCTGTTTATATTCCATATAATAATTCAACTCAATTATAAGAAACGATGCAGGCTCTAATCCAGAAAACCTTAGCGAGTTTCGCTCGAGTGCCTTCGATTAAATTCTTGGGGCCAAGAGACCAGATAAAGCATCACCATCATCATCACAATAACCATACCCATACCTAAGCTCCTAAAAAAGAAGTACAGCCTGCAGCCCTTAACAAAGGAATGGTTAGTCTAAGCATATTGAGCAGTGGCCCAGCTATAAAGCCCACCCCTTATTTCACAACTCCACTCTAAAACTGGCAAAGCGACGCAATAAACAGTGGGGGGGCTATCGACTTGAAATATCTGAAAGTCAAGTCCATATCCCTACGCAAAAAGTGATGAGATTCATTCAATATGTTATTGATGATAAAAATAAACAGTGATGACTCATTTTTTGAAGTTGCCAATAACTTGCGTAAAGAAAGTGCCTGTTTTCTCTATCATATTGCTGTAGCTCCATTTGCTATCTTTCTGCTTCTCACTCTCCGCCTTTAGCTTGGACTCTTCCTTCTGTCTTTTGATCTACTCATTCATTTTGAGGTGCAACTTCTCAATATTGACTTTGCTATACTTTTCATAGAGCTTATTGGCGATTTAAATGATCTTATTGACATTAACTTCTCTTAGTTTCTGGATGGAGGGAAGAATGCTAACGAAATCATGCTTGAGGATGAATTCCTTACGGTATTTTAAAATGCTGATGCAGCAACAGTAGAGATAGAAGTATCTCTTATAGCCATCATAGGAAAGCATTACATCCCAGAGCTTCATAGTCTAGTACAGTCCAAACTACTGTGCAAGCAAAAGGGCCAGCCATCTAAAACTATAGTATTGGGGTAAGATCTTTTATTGATCAAGTTTAGACCAAAGCTCGAAATCCACCACCTTCAAGTATTTGTTCAGAATTCTCATGCGTCCCATCACTCCTTGCTATGTCTCGTCCATGTCCTTTATGTGCATATCAATAAGGAATGTCATTAGTGAGGAAAACATAAAGAAAACTTCAGACTCAGCCTAAGGGGTGTATTTCTGAAACTAAAGGTAATACAAAGGAGCCAGAATTTAGTTCATTCTTTATCCACAAAGATTTACCCTTGCACGTATCTGACTGCAGAGTTCATTTTGCCCCATATATAAAGGATACGAGTGAGAACATCTGAGTTTTTGGTGGGTCTTTTGATGTAGATTTTAGTGTGCTCGATTTGCTTCTGATAAAAATTGAAGGCAGAGTGAGTCCTTCTGGTATCCAACTCGATTTCTCCCCACATGTTGGCGTCGAAATTGTCTCTCCGGTTGAGCAGGTCGTCATCGTCCGCGTACTTCCCGATAAATTTGTCAATCAAAGTGCGGTACATCTCATTGTTGGTTTTCCTCGTGCTCGTCCAGGTCTTGGGATCGATTGAAATGGACTCGAGAAGCACTATTATGAATATGGACTATTGTACATTTCCAAATGTGGGAGCGAAGAAGGGGAGCCTCCTCAAGAAGACCAAGGCGACTGAATTCTTGGATCACTCTTTTCTCTGGGTGCGCAATCAGGGTTTAGAGAATGTTGACGATTTATGATTGAACGTGATGGTCCAACAGGTTAAAGTTGGGAATCAGCTCTTCCTTCAAACTGTGGATTTAAACATGCGCCTATTCGAAAAAGTTCATTATTATCTAATTATTATAGCCAATCACAAGAATGAATATAAATCGAAAAGTGTTTTTGAGTATTGTTGGTTTGTGTATAAGGCTTGTGTGCATGAAAATTAATTTAATATTAAAATGAGTTTGGGTACTTTATCTTACCGTAACGGCAAATACCAAGGGTTTCTAAACACTAGCCAGCAACGACACGGACTGGGGATTTTGGTAGACGACGATCTAACCTTCCACGTTTCCAACTGGCATCAGGATAAGATGCAAGGCCCCACCCTTGTCTACCTCGCCCACGCCAAGTACATCTACGGCTAATGGAAAAATAACTAACCCCATGGAATCAATGTCTACCGCTCAGGTGACACTGTACTCCTCTCCAAGTATGTCTTCGGAGTGCCCACCAACCGCTGCCTACTCATCTTCTAGCGCCATAGCCTGGCTTGCGTGCTGGGCGAGAATAACAAGCAGTGGCAGATGATAAAGTCAGGAATGATAGTCAACCATACTTCCCTCATGAACTATATCCAGTTGCTGCAGATAGATGTACCTGACCATTATCTCTCTTTGATTAAATTCGCATGCGCATTCTCCAACCATAATAATGCGATCAAGACCTTCCCTTGCCATCAGGACTACTGCTACTTTGGATATATCAATGGACTCGCCATTGTCTTCAATAACAATAATGGCCTTGTCACTGTCGGATGGCATAAAAACGAAGAACTCAGTGACTTCGGAGGCAAGTTCCACTCGCAGAAGTATATCTAATAAGGAGACTTTAGTGCAGGCGGGGAGCGGATTGATTACAGAGGAGAAAGACCAACGGTTAAGGTGTATCAAATTTATCAGAAACTTCATAAGAAAGACATGAATTTCAAGAACTAACTTTATGATTCTAAGGTAAAGATCTTCAATAGCATTCATTCACTGATAATAAACAAGTTCAAACATATTGTGGAAGACAGTAAGAAGAGTGAGCTCCCAAAGAAAATAGATCTCAATGACAGTCTTAGCTATCATGAATAGGAGGAGGAATAGCTCTACTAGCTCAGGGAAAGAATGTATTCTCCTCCCAAGAAGGTATTCGAAAAGACTAATCACACTCCTAGAAAGATTGAAGCATCTCCTCTTCCAAAGAGCTCTCTTTTTAGTCAGTCTATCAAGAAACCAATAATGGAATAGAAGGTAACTAGGACGAATGAGAAAGGGAGGTAAAAAGGAAAATCTACCTTAAAGAGCAATCTTATAACCACAAACAACAAAAAGACAAAAATGTAAAATAAATTTCCAACCGAAGATAACGATATGGGACTTCCCATCTTACATCAAGATACAAATTGGTCAGTGAATCCTCTCCAAGAAACCTCATCTTTTAAGCAAATTCTTTAAAAGGAGTAAAACAGTAATCCTAAATAAAAGCCTGAAGGGAAGCCTCAAGAGAAAAGCCTTCATCGTAGGTAGAGGTCGATTGAAAACTTTGCAAGGCCAAAGTATGAGGACATCTAATAGAGAAGAAAACGCATTCTTAGGGATTTATAGCAGATAAACAACGAATCTCCTATAACAAATAAGCCAGTCAAAAGGCCAGTATAGGACAGTCCTCGCTAATAGAATGTTGCCTAAGTTGAAAAGGAAGATTCAAGCTTTGGCTTCATCCCTTTGTCTCTATCCAATAAGGTCAATAGTCGTAAGAAAAGCATTGCTCAAAATCAAGCACAGGTTCAGCAATAGCAATAAAATAGAAACCTTCCTTAGAAGAGTCCGAGCAGAAAGGTCAATTACAACTATAGTAACTTAGATAGCAGGGTTTTGGGGTAAAAGAACGAGTTGTTAGGCTCATAACAATCAAACATATCGCCCTCAAGACCCAAGCGAACCTATAAATATATGTATGAGTGATTATTTATTGATACAATCTTGCTGCCATATTTTGATGTATTAAAGGCCATGGTCAAAAGTACTATGTGGCCTTTGGGATATTGAAAAAACTCTCCCTTTCTATTCATAATAATTTAATTAAGGATGAAGGCAGATCTCTCCCCAGCCATCAACCCACTCTCCAATATATTCGTCAATATGGCTCCTCCCCACCCTGGCTTCTCCAATGCTAGCACGCAGAGCACTGTGAACAAGCTGCCCGAAGGTGCCAAAACCATTGGCAACTACCTTCTAGGTACTGATTATGAAAGATAGGCAAGAATATAGGGCAAGGTTCGTTTGGGAAAGTGCACCTAGGCATGCATATCCCAACTAGCGAGAAGGTGGCCATAAAGATCATAGACAAGGCGAAAATCCGGCCAAAAGATGAGAGCAGGGTGAAGAATGAGATATAGATCTTAAAGAAGATAAGCCATAGGAATATAATGAGTCTGTACGAGATAATAGAGACAAAGAAAAGCTTGCTCTTAGTCACGTAGTTTTTGCCCAACGGATAGCTCTTCCGCCATATCATCAAATAAAAAAAGTAAGGATTAATCCACTCAGACTCAGTGAAGACTAAGCCTGCTCCTATTTCCAGCAAATTATCCAAGCTGTTTAGTACCTCCACCAAAACAAAATTGCGCACCGAGACCTCAAACCTTAGAATATACTAATAGACTACGACAGGCAGATAAAGATAATTGACTTTGGACTCAGTTCCTTCTATGAGAAAAGTTAGCTCAAGACTTTCTGTGGCTCACCGTGCTACGCTGCCCCTGAAATGATTGAGGGCAAGCACTCCTACAATCCAATGTTCGTGGATGTTTGGAGCTGCGGGGTTATTCTCTTTGCGATGATCTGTGGACATCTGCCCTTCTGCGATACTGAAACTAACACATTGTTTAAGAAAATTCTTTCCTGTAACTATAAGATTCCCACTCATGTTAGTCCTGAGGCAAAAGACTTAATCTCCAAGCTGTTAGTGCTTTCTCCTGAGAAGAGGCTGGAGTTATAAGAGATAAAGTATCATAAGTGGTTTAAAAGGGTAAGCCCAACCCCATGTTATGGCTTAAACATAGGAGAAAGGTTGCCTTTAGACCCTGAAGTCATACTTCGATTGAAGTCCATGGGAATAGAGTAAAGGAAGCTCAAATACTGTATTGGCAGGAATGAGAAGAGCAAAGACGTGGCAACTTACTTTATCCTCATGAAAAAGTTAGTGAAGGGTGGATAATTAATTCCGACGTATATTGGCAGCTAGCATTTCAATCACAGACTCATAATAAAAGATTAAAAAATAGTGGACTAGCATGATACCGAATCCTTTGGAGAAGTTTCCCTGTAAACTCCATAGGCTCCAGTCATCCCCTCAATGTCCGAGGCGAAGGAAGCCATGGGATTGTTTCAAGAATGGTGGTTTGCTAATCCCTCCGAGGAGGAGATCAAGCCTATTGACTAATCAGAGCTCATGCTGCTTGCCAATAGCATCTTAGATATTTTCCTTCCCAACAATCAGCAGAGAAAGCCTCATATAACTGAGATCAATGAGATTCTGTCAGCCTCCATCAATGAGCACCCTTTGAAGAAGATCGTCCAGGAGAAAAGGACAGATGAGTTTTACAGCAATAAAGACCATGCAAAGAAACGTTATTCCATGTTGGAAGAAGAAACCAAAGCAAAAAAGATTGACTATAAGTCACTATAACGCAAAACCAAGCCCATTAGCTTAAGAACCGAGTTAAAGAGGTCCAAGGTATAAATGTACAAGACAATATCATCAACAGTGATTACTCAGAAAGAATAGTAGAAGAAGACATAGAGTGTCCTACCCTTTATCCTTAACAAACTGGACCATAAATCCCGGTTCAAGATTAAGGACATAAATAAGCGTTACTAGATATACCGACAATTCAACAAATGACTATTTTATTATTTGATTATACTTGAATCCATAAGATAAAGATCAATACTTCTGGCCAGCTGGAATGATCGACTCCTCGTACAGCTTCCCTCTGATGTAGTGCTTTGCGTTGTCCACGTACACGTTTGTTGTCAACTCGCTCAGGCTTACCTCTGGGTCTTTCTAGGCCAAAGCTATCTAAGTCTTAACATGCTCATCAGCCTAAGCTTCAATCGCCTAAATATTATCCAATTTATTACTTAAAATTAGCTCTCAGATGCCAGGTTAAACTCTTTACCAATATTCCTCAATGTCAGAATGGGATCCTTGGTTTTACGATAGTCTTGGATCTCATCACGCTTTCTATAGGAAACTCCAGGGTCTGACATAGAGTGTCCATGATAACGGTAGCAGATAAGTTCAATGAAGAGAGGGCCATTCTGAATGGACCAATTTTTAGCCCACTTAAATGCCTATCTAACTTCATAGACATTGTTTCCTTCAATCCTGAAGCCGGGAATTACGTCTCCTCTTGTGTAGAATTGAGTATTCATGGACGATCTTTCAACTGATGTTCCCATGCCATATAAGTTGTTCTCGCAGATGAAGAATGCGGGCAGGTTCCACAGTTTGGCCATGTTCGCTGCCTCGAATATCTGTCCCTGGTTGGCTGCACCATCTCCAAACATAATGCTGGCCACATTGGGTTTCTTCTCGTACTTGAGAGCAAAGGCGAGTCCAGTTCCGACTGGTACTTGTGCACCCACGATGCCGTTACCTCCATAGAAGTTGGTTGATTTCTTGTAGTAATGCATTGAGCCTCCCTTTCCTTTGGTCGCACCATTAGCCTTTCCTAACATTTCTCCCACAATTTCTCTCACTGAGTAGCCTCTTTTGTAAGCCTGGCAGTGAATTCTGTATGCCCCAATAAGTGGGTCGTCGAAGGTGAGTGCTGCCTCCATGCCTTCAGGAATAGCTTCCTAAATACTTCATGATATACCTGTCCGTCGTAAAGGTGGCAGAATCCTCGAATCTTCTTGGCCTTGTAGAGGATGTCGCACTGGATTTAGAGCTGCCTCATGACACAAAGCTCACGGAAATGCTTAAGAAGATCGCCTTTGGTGACTGTGGCGGTGAGAGGAATGGAGTTCTCAGGTAACCTGTGGTATTTTGGGGCTTTCTTGATGAGGAGAATGTTACCAGCTGAATGACTGCCTCAGCAGCAGTGGAGAAAGAGTAGCGAAGTCTTCGCATCTTATGATTTATCTGTAAATAATCAAATAATGACAACAACAAATGTGAGTTGTTAATAATCAAATAATGGATAAGTGGATTGATGAGTTGCGATATTATTTATGTATAGTTCGTATATCAGACCACTATCTTTCGAATACAAGGACGCACATTAAAAATAATTCATCGTCGAAGAAATACCTGTCAAATTTCAAAAGGAACAGGACAACTATCAAAGAAGAAAACCCAAAGTTTAGCAGGTCTCAAGTGAAGAAGAAGTATAAGTATATGTTCCACCACCACCCCCTTCTTAACCTTAACCTTAACCTTAACCCCAACCCTAGCCTCAGCCCCACCCACAGCCACAGCCGAAATAATCAAACTGTTGTAGCTGCCTTAATCGTAGGCAAGATGATATCTAAATTTGCTCCAACTGTATGTCTTCACTTTGCTAAAACTGCTTTAAATATCCACCCAATATAAAGAACTGCAAACTTTGCAAAGCACTCATCTGCAATAACTGTGCAAACTCACTGAGGATCAAAAGGTAGGAGCTAAACTTGAGAAACCACCCAATAAGATTTAAGGATTTGACCACACTTCATTTTCTAGACTGCAAGTGCTAACACTGTATTTCTTGATTTTAATGCAATCCATAATATAACTTATGAGCAATACAGCGATATCGACAGAAATCATCTTTTCTGAGAAGCAGGACATCTCTGCCGTCGAGATATTCATAGGCAAGAACAAGTTCGTCCTCAGTGGGATTGACGAAGCCAAGCCGCTCAACCATTACATCAGTTCTGAGAAACTTGAGGAGTACCTCAAGCAATATGCCAACATCAAGGAGGGATAGACGGTCAAGATAAACGATAACCTAACTCTCCAGAAGTCAGGCGACAAAAAGAAGAAGTGAAATGCCGTAAGTATGAATGATTTAAAGCATTGAATATGAGATGGATTATCAAAAAATGTTCAAGTTGTCCATGAGGAAGTTGCGAATGAATTTGTTGCAGTCTAATACTATTTGGGGTTATCTGCTTCCCAGTTTTTCCTCTAAGTGTTCCTACAACTGCATGAGGAAGTCATTACATTCCAGTATGATATTGCGGCAGGATGACAAATCTGTTAAAATGTTAGTTATTTTCCTTATGAGTACTGCCTTAGACTGTTCGCTCCCTTCCTCTATGGACTTTATCAAGATATCCACTTACCTCAAACTTTCATTATCGTTCAAGGAAAGCGCGTTATTGATTATGCCATTGTCTGAATTCACCTTGTTTGTACTGATGCCCTTCAGCTCTCCTTCCTTGTTATTCAAAACTTCAATCTAGGAATCACATATCTTAAGTCTTTTTGTCAAATGCTAAAGTTCAAATGTAAGCTTTTTCCTTGCAGTCTCCGATTATTGGTACTTCTTTGTTACTTATGCTAATTGCTTTTACAATTGGTGAGACTTTGCGTTAGATATTTTCTGCTCTGAACTCTTGCTTTACATTCTTTTGATTTCGTCATTGAGTTTGCGAATTACAGATTTGTATGTTTTATCATTTGGATTATTGGTAATCAAATTAATGTCATTCCTTAGTTCCTTTATCTTAAGTTAAAGAAGCATTATTTATCTTTAGTGAATAGTGTACAGTTACTCCAGATTATTTTCTTTGGTGAGGACGAGTATCTTTTTGTTGAGTTGCTGAATCGTTTGGTGGTATTGAGAAATCTATATGGCGTGGTTGGCCTTCAGTATTGCAATCTACTCACTCTCCTTCATCTAGATAGTTCTCTTCCGGGGCATTGTCGAATCAAACGCAGCTTGGGAACCTAAGGGAGATTCCTTTTCCACTTCTTATCCAGCAGGGAAGTGAGTCACTGGAGAAGGAGCTTTTCCAAAGATTGGGTTCTACTTGAAGGGAGTGTCGTCTTTGTCAAATAGTTACAAATCGTTGATACTGTACTTGTGCGTTTTTCTTTAAAAAGAGCGACAGTAATCGAGTTCACCTTAGTCTTCTTAAAATGCAGCAATTGGAGTTCTATCTGTCTTTGAAACTTTACTAACACTATTTTTGGGCTTACTAAAGTGGAATTCTTGAGGAAGTTTTGTGAGAATAGGAGGGTGTTGCTCTTACTTCTTAAGAAGGACTGAGAGTTCCCTCATCTTGTCAAAGAAGGAAAGGCGCTCATGTATTAGGGCAGGTCCTCCTTCACTCATCCAATTAATAACAAAGCTGGCTGACTCCTCGAGGACAAGTCCAGCTATGATGTTAGTGATGGGCAGTCTCTTAGTCAATAGCTTACTAAAATGCTGATACTTATTAGAAGGGTTGGTTTTGATGTAATTAAAGATTTGAGATAGCTGAGACTTACATAGCCCTAAATATTAGTTTGGCCTGAGGGACGGTGAGAAGAATTATTATGGTAGGCATAGTAGGTTGATTTAGTTTTGACTGCATTCGTCATTCCTAATAGACCTGAGTTTGATCAGTGTAACGCATCCTTTGGACTGTGTTCTAAGCATCCTATCGAGGAAGGCTATGAGATTCCCCTACATGACCTTGAAGTACTTGAGTCTTCCCTCAAAGTCCCGTTCTGTTATTTTGTGCCCAGTGACTGAGTCATTTATTGCCTGCTCACCAAACCACAGTGAGCTGCATGCACTGCTTCCTGTTATCTTGACAACCTAGGAGAGCAGCTGCATCAGTCTTCCCTGCTCCTTGGGCAAAGCAAATATCAAGGACACATTAAATCCTCTTTAGAAAATCTCTTGTGCTAATGAGAGTGGGAGTGAGGTGATGGTCTGCACTATGTCGGCGTAGTTGAATTTCTTCTCACTGTTTTTGGGCATGAAGAACTGTTAGCCAATTGAATTTTTCAAGCGCTTTACATCGGGAATATCTTTCTCATGGACTGCAATCAGCTTGAGGGTGGAGAGTAGGACGTTGGGCTGTCCGAGATGGTTGAGCTCACTCACAAGCTGGCTGATCGAACGGTTGCGATACTATATTTCTGCCATTTGAATATGCCAATTA
>JACCDV010225582.1_pt1 | contig 17132 bp, 11 predicted proteins | sample 7446131 | NCBI WGS metagenome assembly JACCDV01 (sample SAMN15323448, study PRJNA562643) | freshwater metagenome | isolation source: river surface water | place: USA:Blue River Watershed | collected 2017-08-17 | reverse complement strand
TCAGGGTCATCCTTTGCCCCCTCAACTCAACCCTAACCACCAACAGGGATCCAACATAAACGGCAACAACTATCAATTCCCTGGTCCCAATGCGGCTTTGATGCAGCCGCCAGCTTTGAACTTATAAGAACCCATGGATACAAATTCTCAATTTTTCCATCAGAGAGGGCCCATGACCATGAGCAATAACCAACACTCTGAGTTTGATACCAATCACCAAATGGAGGACGATCCGATTCAGTAGGCCCAAATCGCAAGTATGTTTTGGGAGCAAAGGTGTATGACTATGTTGTAAAGGTTTTAATGGTTTTACTAACGGTTCTAGATTTTGAGGAACTAGCATTTGTCTCTGAGCGATGAGATGCAGAAGATGGACTCTGAGGAATAGTGGCATATTTTTCAGCAACACCATTAAGAATTTCACGAAAAGTATATTAGTTGTGACATAGAATAGAGGAGATGGAGCAAGAACTCACTGCAGTCCTCGGCGAGAACGAGCAGCTACTGCTTCAGAAGAAGAGTCAAGATAGTGAGGGCGTTTGGGAGCAGAGATATCAGTAGCTGCTGGGAAAGTACTTATGGGTTAATACAGTTTCAAGTCCCTGCAGTAGGAGATGAACCAACTGTAGGCGAGTGGGAGAGGGGGAGTGACATCTGAGCAATACAGGCAGCTTGAGTAGCACTGCGCCGAGCTATAGTACCAGTACGAGCAGGCACTAAACTAGCTCAAAGTGCACAGGGAGGGAGGAATGACAGGCGACATCTAGCAGCAAATGAACGCATATATTGAAGAGCTATAAGCCTACAAGGATAAAGTCAGCAATCTACACGGCTAGAATGTGGAGCTGCAGCAAATGCTGGGCGAGTATGAACACGAAAACGAACAGCTAAAGCATGAGAAGTATCAGTCAGGCTTAGATCGCAATAAATACGAATAGCTAATTAAACAAGTAGAGCAAAAGTAGGAGGAAATCCATTCCCTGCAGCGCTAATTCAAAAATAGAAGTGTCTCTCAGTCCACCATTTCCCGCTATGAGCAGTCCTTGCAAGAAAAGAATCGATAAATTGAGGACTTAAGGAAAGCAAGCAACGAAAGAGACAATCAAGCGAGTGAGAGAATAAGGCAGCTATAAGATAATCTGAGCAGACAGGTGAAGGCAAACAAATAAAGTGAGCAACAAATTTCTACGTTGAGGGAACAGCTGCAAAGATAGCAAGAAAGTGGTTTGAAAGTGTAAAATATATAAAGGAAGCTAGTGTATGCAAACCAGTAGGTAAGCAACTTAAATGAGACCTTAAAGAAGAAAAACCAATAGCTCATTTAACTGCGAGGCCTTGCCCTTTAAGTATAAAAACTTAAATAAAGCCAAGCCTCACTACTGCAAACAACTGACGAGCGTGACAGACTAGTAGACACAATAAGAAAGAAAGGACAATAAATATAAAAGTTGCACTCTTAGGTGTAGAAACTAACTGGCATTATTGCTTAAAGCAACAGTAAACGGCAAGAATACAGCACTCGTAACCTTCGCTAAGAGGTTGAAGATCTACTGAGTCAAGTGAGAAAGCACGAGGCGGAAATCATGAAGGGGAAGAATATAATTGCAGTGAAGGAAGATTATATATTGAATCTGGAGAATTAAATTGCTCGATAACGTCAACAATTAATAATTGTATAACAAATCTTATAAGCAGAACGGGAAGAATCTCGCCAGAAGGACCTAAAGGGAGCTTCTTAGACAAGTCATCGAAAGGATCGCATTAAATAGTTGGATTATCAATTCAATGTACAGATCAAAGAGGTCCTAGAAAAATAAACAAACGCACTAAGGAAATAGAATGCACAAAAGCAGGAGACTATTCGGCAGCTTTAAGAAAAGAATCTGGTGATATAATCGCAGTTATTAGTGTATGAAAAGCAAGAAGAAAGCTATAATAAAGATTCATGTTTTTGGAAACAAAAGGAAGGATAGCTATTGACAACAATCGCCAATTTGAATAAGAAGGGGAGAGACTTTGAATCAATAATTAAGGTCAAATAATAGAGCATCCTATAAAGCCAACGAAGTGCCCAACAAGCACTCGCATACTCCTAATCCCTACATTTGGAAATCCAGGAGCACCAGAAACTTATTAAATTGCATTCTAATACTATTCAGGAACTGCAGCAGCAGTTGAGGCGGAGTGTCAGCAGGGAGGCTGAAGTGGATAAGATAGTGGTCTAAAACTCCCATCTCAAAGCCACCATTTAAACTCTACGGAGAGAGAAAGCAGAGTAAGAGGAGCGACTGCTGGCCAAAAGCAAAACGTTTTCAGTCAATAATAGCAAGAAGCAGTTGGGGGAGTAGAAGGCTATTGGATAGCTGCTATCTGAAAATGAATACTTGAAGCAATAAATAGCTCAACTCATAAGCCAACACCACAACCAACATCCACACAACCCTCCTGATCTGAATAAGCGACTAAATGAATTTAACCACAAGCTGCATATGACTATCAATCATGCCCACACCTAGTCCATGCCTTGGTAGAAATAGAGGAACTACCTGATCCATCAGTATCAGCAGGAGATTGAGGAACTGAAGCTCAAGCTCAAAAACAGAATGAACTCATCGCAGGTGAGTGCACTGAGCAATAGCAAGCAGCTGCTTTACAATGGATTCGAGTCCAAACAGCTTAAAGAGTAAGTGGCTTTTTTGAAGCAAAAAATAGGAGAGCAGGAAGAGAGGAACAAACACCTTCTTACAATCAACGAGTAGTTGAAGACCAAAATTAATTCACTATTAAATATTCAGCAAAATAGCACTCTCCAATATTACAAGGCATAGTTCCACAAGGTGGAAGCAGACAGGCAGACATTGAAAGAAAAGTTAGCCAAAGCAGGCGAGTAAAATAGAGAATTTAGGCTGCAGCTAGCAGCCAAAAATACTAAGCAAGCCCAGGACTATGAATTTAGGATAATGCAGTTGGAGCTCCAGGTACAGGAGCAGCAAAGGAAGATAACCTTGCTTCAAGGGGAAAGGGCAGCTGCCCACCTGACAAAGGCATCTTATGAGCACAACTAAAATATTAATCTATTGCCTCATAATAAAGTGAAGAAGGAAGAAGGAACCACTCCCAAATCATCAAACTATAGCTATAAATAAGGAATAAAATAGTAAATGAGCTCCATCATGGGCAACTATGAAGGCTATCCCTATGAGCATCGCAAAGCCGCGTAAATATTGCCTTATTTAGGATTGGGAGTGAGAGTAGAGGAAGCAGATATAGGCTACAAAAGGAGGCTGAATATTCATGATTGATTGCTATAATTGTTAATTATTATCTACTGCTCATGGGGTGTAGACCATCAATCAACGAGAAGCATACTATTTAAACAGCTTTTGCCCACCCAACTCCAAGAAAGACAATGTAAGTGCCTATCGAGCAAATAATAAAAAGACAGCAGTAAACAAAAGGAGCATTAAACTAAGGCAAGCCTAAAGTTCCACCTTTCTACGTTGCTCTAACCCCAAGAGTGCTCCAAAGCCAGATCAGGATTTCAATCTAAGAAACACCATTACCTTGAAACATTCATTTTTGTATTGATTTGTGTGGCAAGACTATAATTTATACTTGTATGAAAAAGAGCCAAACTTGTTTTTACTATATGCAAGGGAGATGTAAGTTCGGCGAAAAATGCTTCTATAGCCACTAAGGCTTCCTCTAAGCTTACGTTATTCGCCACGCTTAGTCTGAGTTCAATCGCATCACTAAAATATACCCTGATTGGGCAAACAGTACTGAGTAGTAAAAGTGTAAGCTGCACTTCAACAAGCAGTTGATCGACTGCCCAATCAGCAAATAGGGTATTGGACAAGCCTAGGCCTTCAAATTGTCGTCCTCCTTCACTGGATAAAAAAGGGAGATAGACATCATCTTTGTGTCTCCTCTCAGAAGAGCGATCTAGACTGCCGAAATCATAACTAAAGCCAATAATTTAAGGGTAAAGGACCGGATTGTGCTGCCCTAGCTAACAGAAGTTTTATCCAAAATATGTGATTTTGGGTCAAGTATAAGGCACAAGCGTAGTTAGTTCAAGCATTTCAACTTCAAATAAATGTAAAGGTTTATTAAATAAAACGAGAGGATTTAAAGGTAAGAATAATGGCAGGATGTGCTAGTTGACTCCACCCATCGCTCCTCAATCTAGAAGTAAAAAGCTTTTGGCTAGCGGTACATGCAGATTCTTTAGAACATCTTTCCTGTTCCTCTCTAAAGCAGTGAAAGATGCTTCAATAGAAGTCTAAAGGCTCTTTAAATCATGAAGGATATAAGTGAGAAGCTCAAAGCTAAAAAAGTATTGATAGTTTCTCACAACCGTATCTTGAAGTACTTTGATGGCAGATTTTCTAAAGGGAGGGGTGTCAGTTTTTAAAACTGTGAGATAAGAAAGCTAATTTTCTGATTGAATGATCTGACTATATTTTATTGCTGCTTTATAATGCCTAATTTTGCTGATGATTTTCAATAAATCTGGCACCAATCATAATAAAAATGGATTCATCAACATTCTCTTCGACGAAAGCAAAACCATCGAATAGAGGCAAGCGAAGATTAGAGATGCGAACCAAATAAATAGATTCATCTAAGAAAACGCATTCCCTAAGAATCAAGTTAAGCATATGAGGATAGTGAAGATAAACGACACTGTTTATAACAACTTAGCAACTCTTAAAGCGGACCATATTAAAAGGATGTTCGTTGATGGCTCACATGTCCGCTAGCTCACCCAAAATCGATAGGTGTGCACTCAAGATCAAGCTCGCAGGCCAATAGCTCGAGATTATACACCAAGTTCTCTGCAAAGTAGAAGGATTGAGGCCAATAAAAAAAACCTAACTTTTTACGAGTAAGTACAGAGATACAAGCAAAATTCCAATAAATAATCGAAAGACGAAGAACAATTCAACGAAGTAAGCAACTAGGTAATGATTCTACCCCTGAGCTAAAAGTCTTTGCAATAAACTGCAGCAAGCTGCTCTATTAAGAATATTAGAATATCTCTCAGACAGGCACGATCAGACAAGAAGAAGGAGGGGAAGAAATAAGGGGATTTGCCAAAGCAACTGTCGGTTGAGCTTAAAAAATAGTTGTTTAGATTTTATTCGAGTTCCCCAAGCTCCCCTGAAAATATAAGTGCAAAGGCTTACGTTGTCTACTAATATAAAAACCTTAGCAACAATAATCCCGAGTTAACAAATAAATGCTTGCATACTGCCTTCAATACCAAAATCAACCTTGAAATAGCCTCCCTCACCAAAATCATGACATGCATACTCACCTTAGATTTATGCGCTCAGTTTAAGGTCGACATCGCTGATACATATGTGACAGTTAGTCAGTTTGAAACTGAAATTGAAGGAACATCAGCTGAAATTCAAGCAGGGGAGTCGTATTCTATTGAGCAATTACTTTACGGTTTGATGCTTCCGAGTGGAAACGACGCCAGCTTAGCCCTTTCGTCGTTTTGTGGGCATTTATTGGAAAGGAATAAAAGAGATAAATACTCTTATGAATAGATTAATAAAAAGCACTATTATCGTAAGTTCATTATGGAGATGAACAAGAAATGTAACGATTTGGGGATGAAGAGGACGATATACACAAACAGTCATGGACTTCCTAATATGCTTAATAAATCTTGCCTTTTCGATTTGTTAATCTTAATTAACTATGCACTTGCCAATCCTAGATTCCGTCAGATTATAAGCTGCCAAGCCTATTAGACCACAGTATCAAAATGCTCGAAAGACTAGATGATAAAGAGGCATGTAAGGTGGGACAACACACATAAGTTGGTTGTTCTTAAGCCTGAGATGTATTTGGGGATCAAAACTGGTACTACTGATACTGCAGGCCCATGCCTAGCAAGCCTCCTCTCTATAGCCAAGAGGGAATTCATTATCATCGTTCTCAACAGTCGGACTTCCAGATGGCGCTATAGAGATACATAAGAGCTGAGATAATGGCTTTGTAGGAAATAGAAGCTTTGATACTTGATACTTTTTTGACACCAAAATTCTCAAATCTTTTAAGATAAATAAACTAATACTACACTGATTGTATATATCTAATTTGGATAAATGATTTGTTATTTAATAATAGTTTTTTGATCATGACTAAGATAATAGTCCTATCCATCCTACTCATCGCTGTAGTTCAGTCTCTCTACACCTCATCCTACTGGGCGAAGAAGGGCATCGATGTGCGCGACCAATAGTTGGATGAGTCTCAAGACAAGGCTATCTTTCTACAGACCTCATGCAGCGATGTTGATCTTTCTACACCCCCTTATAGTCATAACGGCGTCGTCATGAGTGGCTACCTAAATGTCAATAAAGCCGGCTCAGGATTAGGATTCATCTTCTATGGCAAGTAGGGTGCTCAGAAAGCAAACTTGAAGAACTATCCAACCATCATTTGGCTCAACGGAGGCCCAGGCTCATCAAGCCAGTTAGGTAACTTCATGGAGCTTGGCCCTCACTTTGTGCGACCAGCTGTCATGGCTCCCTACTAAATTGTCAAGAATAACTACACTTGGATTAAATAGTACAATGTAATCTTTGTTGACCAGCCAGTTGGAACTGGACTCAGCTATGCTGACCCTGCTCATCCGAGCCCTTACTGTAAAAATATGAGTGATGTTGCCAATGACTTCTACTATGCCTTAAGAGAGTTGTATCAGAATCCCAATGGATGCTTCAACAAAATCGGAATAACTGGAGCCCATCCTTTGTTTGTCTTTGGTGAGAGCTATGCAGGCAAATACGCTCCAGCCATTGCCCAAAAGATCAAGGAAGAGCAGGCTAAGCAGGGCTTCTTAACTGGCCTCAAGGGAGTTGGAATTGGTGATGGATTCACTCATCCCTATATGATCTTGAGCCAAGTTGGAGAGTATGCATTCAACCTCGGTCTTATTGATTACCAAGAAAGGTCCACTATTGAGCATGTGATCCTCAACGCAACTTATCAACAAAGGTTCAGAAATTGGAGGGACCTTCATGATACATTCGATCTTGCTCTTGACCTCATTGTCAACATGAGTGGAGGAGTCAATGTCTATGATATCACCAAATACAAGGAGTATCCAGTTGAGCTTATTGGTTCATTCTTGGAGAGTCCTGACAATAAGAAGAAGTTCGCACTTAACAATGATGTTGCATTCGGCAAGCAATCAGGAAACGTCTATGAAAGCTTATATGAAGATTTCATGTACCAGTATATTCACCTGGTGTAAATGTTGCTATAAGCCAAAGTCAATGTGCTAGTTTACAACGGACAGAATGATCTGATCGTATAAACTCCGGGAACATTCAAATGGGTTGAGATGCTTCACTACTCAAAGGCTGATGAGTTCAGGTAAGACTAATCCTATTTAGATAAACTCTTCTCCAACCATGGAAAGTTAACGGTAATGTTGCAGGTTTCTACAAAATCGTCGGAAATCTCGAGCTGAGGACTGTGAATAACGCTGGACATTTGGTGCCTATGGACCAAGGAGAAAACTCACTGGAGATGGTGAAGAGCTTTGTCAAGAGATCACTATGATTTGTGATTTAAAATTATCAGTCTACCATAATAATATATCATGATGGATGTCTGATTTAAATTTTGAATAGGCCTATAATTTTAGAATGAAGGGACAGGATAAAAAAGGAAACCCACTTGATAATATCAAGATGATTTAGCAGAAGCGAGAGGAGCGCAGGATCAAGATGGAGGATTTGAAGAAAGAGAAGGAGGAGAAGAAGGCCTATAACTTGGCAAGTGGCAAAAATGTAGATATCGATTTCGAAATCATGATTGACAAAAATAGGTTTAGAGATAAAATGCTTTCTCCCCATGTCTTCTCCTCTTAAAACAAAGTAACCCTACCCTGAAGAAGCTCACAGTTTGTGTCCGGAAAAGACCAGTCTTCAAAAAATAATAGCAAAATGGTGAAATAGACTCCATTTCTTGCGCTAATCCCCAAATTAAGGTCCATTAGCCCAAGTACAAGGTTGATGGTATCACCAAGTATGTCTAAAATCATACTTTTACTTTTGACAACACCTTTAATTAAGCTTAAGAAACTGCCTAAATATACAAAGTATCTCTCAAACCCCTCTTAGGTCTTTTGACCAACAATGGAGTGGTAACTTGCTTTGCCTATGGCCAAACTGGCTCTGGGAAAACCTATACCATGAACCAGATGCAGCTATATTTAGTTGAATAGCTTTTTTAAATATTGAAGGGCAACTCGGAGGTAAGCGTTACCTTTTTCTAAATATATGCAGGGCGCTGCCTTGACTTACTCAACGACAAAAACAACTTAAATATCTTGTAAGATAAAAATAATAACATTCAAATTCAAGGAATTGTTGAGAAGACAGCTGAAACCGCCAAGGAATTGCTTTAAATAATGGATTTCGCCAACAAAGCGAGGACAACTCATTCAACAGCAGCTAATGATACCTCATCCCGCTCGCACTCAATTTGTCAAATCCTTATTAGAAAAAAGGGGGCTGATATTGGGAAGTTAGTCCTGGTTGATCTGGCTGGCAGTGAAAGAGCTCAGGATACTCAAAGCAATAATCGGCAAAGAAGAATGTAAGGCGCGTAAATAAATAAGAGGTATTTTGGTGTTAATTAAGTTTATTGGCTTTGAAGGAGTGCATTAGAGCAATGGGTGATAAAGCTGACCATGTTCCTTTTCGAGCATCAAAACTGACTTTAATCTTGCGGGATTCATTCATCAATAAGCAAAATAAATCAAAGGTAGTCATGATTGCTTGCATTTCCCCAGGATCTTCGTCTGCTGACCACTCTCTCAATACCTTAAGGTATGCTGATAGGCTCAAGGATAATTCTGAAATGCACAAGATGTTGAATTAAATGTACGATAAGAAGACAGAAGAGACTGATATACAGAATTAGTTTTCAAAGGAACATATTCAAAAGATTGAATCCCTTAAGAATATTAAAAACGACAAGCCTCTTCAAAACAATAAAAGTATTCCTGTGCCTGATAAAAAGGTCTTGCCTCCGCCTCCTCAGAATCACTCTGGAGTTGTCCAAAAGAAAAAAGAAGAAATAAAGAAATAATAACCTAAAAAAGAAAAGATTGAGAATAATAATCGCTCAGGATCAAATAAGAAGCAACCAAACCTGCCTTTAATCAATAAGAGTTAATAAAAAAAGCCAGTGAAGAACAATCGCATAAGTTCTGAAAAGTAAAACGAAGAGCACATTGAGTAATAGCTGTAAGAAGAGGTTCACGCTAAAGTGGACCATGTTGATAAGAAGAAAATCAAATAAGATGTCAACTTTATGAAGTCAACCCTTAAGAATCAGAATATGGGATAGGAATACTTTGCATTTCAGGAAAAGGTTACTAATATTCTATAGTAGCAAGAATAGGTCTTTGCTACTCATATGGCCTCCATAAAGTAAGACGCAAAGCTTCTCACTCAGTAAAGCTAGCTGATTTCCAAGGTACAGGGCGTAGGTTATGTTGACTTCGATATAGACTCCTATGTTTAAAAACTACAGACTGTTGTTAAAAAGAAATTGAAAATGTATAATTTGCTTAGCAAAAAGATTGAACACTTTAAGAAGTGCCTTTCTGAGGAGTAATAAATAAGACACAACGTCAAAGATACTTTTTACTTTTGAAAAAAAAGTTCCCTTGCTCATGTTGCATATGCATAATATATAAAAAGTTTCATTTATTTTATTTTAATTGATAGATTCATATATATTTAAATCATATCTGTTTGAGCAAAGACTGTTTCAATTCCTGCTTATTATTAAATCTGCCGATGACTAAAGTTTGACAACTTATATCAATAAGAGCTCCTTGAGTCATAGATGTGCAAACAAATAAATTTGTTTAGGAAGGCCAAAGCTTTTAGCGTATTGGAACCTAATTTTAAATTATTTAATTGAACCACTGAATACTTTGATAATCCAGCGTATTTTCGTATCTTTTTCCTGACACAATAACTGAAGGGGCCAAAATTAATCCTCTCCTTTTCATTATACGGCGAACTATATCATTCAAATACTTTGGATATCTTCATTAAAAATAAAGTACTTTTTTAAGAAAAGGCTTAAGAAGTGGTGAAGTGAGAGACACGAAAGGATCTCTTTGGGACATATATAGATCAAAGATTATACAAACCTATTGATTTGCTTATGGACCAACCTATGAAGCAAGTAACAGCAAACTGAGTCAGCATACTATTCTCTATTCAAGTTATTAACCTTTTTCGAGGTCCCTTTATCAATAAGTTAAACTCTCTCTGGCTTCAAGGTCTCTAGAGACTAAAATATGTAAGAGAAGTTAAGTCCCAAATCTTTAGATTAGCTTGTACTGAGCACAGTCCTTAAATCTTACCAAACCTTGAAGTCAATATCAATAAGATCGTCCAAATCGCAAGTTCCAAAGTTGGCTACACTTAGAAGAGAAGAATGAAGAGGCAGATCCATCTCAATATTATGATATACACAATATCCTGTCAATAATCCTAAAATCTATAGTTCCTATAAGGTTTTTTACGAAGTCTTATATTTATTAAAAAGTAAGTATCCATCTTTGCTTTTAGAAAGAGTTTCAGATTGGATTAAGTAGTTTTTAAAAGGATTCAGGAATTCGGAAAGAGTGTGGGTTGAATTTTTATATGCTATCTTGACAGCATTTAATGATAAAAGCTGAGTCTTGGTGAGAGATTTTAAGCCTTTGAGCAGATTAGTGAATGAAAATTATTCGCTTGAAAGGGTGCCTTGCACTTGTTGAATTGGCATAGATTTGTTGTTCAATTCTTTTAAAGAGGCTATCAATTATTGTCCTTTAGTAAAGTTAATGAAAGATTTACACAAGAAAGGAGGATAGACATTTAACTAAGATAACCATGATTTGCCTTCGGGTGAAGCAAAGAAGACTCTTAAAACGTCGATGCATCTTTGGAAGACTTCATCTAGCTAAAGCTCGCATTTTTCATAAACTTTACTCATCGAGTGGGAATACCTCCTTGTTGAGCAAATATTTAATTATTTCTGGGCAGTTGTCCTATCTCCAATCAAAAAATTCGCATAGCTGTTTCGACCGAACCTCACTAATTCGTTGTAGAGCTCGCTCATTAATGAGAAAAGCTCGATTTTCCTTATTTTCTACAAGATGATAGACGTTTCTTATTTTTTCTAAGCAAGAATTTGATGAAGCAGGCAAACAGTTAGTGAATTTTGATAAGAAAGGTCTCTTAGCTTGGTAGCTAGATAGAATGACTTCACTCGACTAGCAATATTATACTAAAGCTTTTCTATCTCTTCTTCAAATTCTTAAATTACTTTTTACACCTATTTATTAAGTTGCTCTCCACTCACTCCACTTCTAAGTACTTTCAAAATTCTTTATTTAGCCAATTTTTCCTCCTCCCCTCTCTTGAATTTATATCCTTCTTTTTCAATGCGGATGAAGAATGAGAAGTTTTCTTTAAACAGCTTCATGGGTAAGAAAAATTATTAATCTTCTATGTCCTTTGATAGCTGAGCGTATTCGTTGTAAGCCCTATTTTTACTGGCCATACCGAGAGCTTTGAGCCCTTAGTGTAGTTGATCAGTATAAAGACGAAGGTTGTTAAAATTAGAATTAAAAAGAAGAGAAACGAAGGAAAGATTGGTTATTGAAAGTGACTTCATTATTAAATTCAACAATGGCCTATCGATTGAGACCTTATACATTAGTGAAGTTTGGTCTTTAGGCCGACTGCTAAAGATACTGCCCAGTAATGTATTGAGCTCTATCTTCAGGTCCTCTTTCTCAAGTGAAACTTTGAGGAGCCAGGAAAAGAATGTTTCATCTGCTGACTATTATTTAAAGCCAGATAGTTGTTTCAGATCCTTATAATAGTTAAGACTGCACAGAATATTATAGCTCTCAGCCCATAGGTTATGATAGCCAATTGAAGAGAGTATTGATAAGATGGCCTTCGCAACAGGCAGCCTATTTTAAATAGAAATATTGAGGACGTGATTGGTGTTTTCAATAGGCTTAGGAACAGAATTGCTGGTAATTGCGAATCTGAAGATGTAGATGAGGCCAAAGAAGAGTTTCTGAAGATTGGGGTAGTTTGAAAATAGCGAGCTATAACTAACCTGGCCATTAATAAGCGCCTGAATATAATTGAGGATAGTAGTTGAGGAAAGTTCAGGATTTGTGAATTATTTAAGGTAGTACTGCACTAATGTAACATTTTGTTCATTGCTCTACAACTGCTATGCCTAATCATTCTTATTAGTTACTATCTTAAAGCCTTACTTCAAGCAAAAAGATTTAAATTATCCGATATGGCATTCAATATTGTATTTTATCCCTGAAAGGTCCATAGTCTTAAAAGTTTGATTTGTTTTTTGACTGAGTAGACTTACTGCCGCTTGTTTGACTGGAAGCAGTGACCTGAGTGAAGACAATTCTATTGTCTTTGCAGGTTCATTCTTTTGAGTGGAGTTGTTAACTTTTTCCAGTTTATCTTCTGCATTGAATTATGGAGATATGGCAAAGGGAGTGATCATGATTTGGTCAGAGAGTACTACCTTTTTGATAGCTTTTTAGTTATCGTCCAGTTGAACTGGTGAGTTCTTTGTCTTTATGTCATACAGAGCAAGCTAGTGATATGTTTTCTTCAAATCTTTCTTTCTCATGTCCACTTCCTTCTTTTAGAAAAATTTGGATAACAACTCACTATGCGCCTTGCTGAGCCTGAAGATTAAGCTGGCCTCTTTGGTTAAGCTTAACTGACTATTGATGGCCTCAATTACTTTTTGAATGAGGTCTATTTTTATGTCTAAGCATCTGCTGTTCTTCAAGCATAGGGCAAGCAGTTCATAGAAGTATATGTTCTATGAGGATTCATTTACTTGTTTGATACATTCCTTTAGGATTAATGGAATAATTTATTATTTTACATAATCTCTCCCGTTCCTATAGCGAATTCCTCTAAATTCTATGATAAGCTGGAGTATTCTAAACGATTATTATGTAGTATTGTCAACCAACACCTATGTAAACCTTTTTGTAACATTATTGGGAAGATAAATTCTAGTAGTACAGAATATGGGTATGGCTATGGGATAAGATTATATAAGTTTATGCATAAAAGATAGACATACTTCAGCTTTTCTGTCTTACTTGCTTGTAAGTAGGTTGTGGCATTAGTTGGCTATAAACTGCACATATTTCTTTGCGTTATTGTCAAGGGTAAAATAGTAATTATCCATAACTTTGTCGAATTGCACTGGATTAGTAATGAGTTCAAGGTCACTGAGTACAAAGCATCCATAATTCTTGGGCTATAGAGTTTAGCCATTAAGGACGCAATTGTTTTTAATGAAATCTGATTCAGGAGTTGTAAGCACCACCTTGTCATTAATATTGCTGTCAAAGAATCTGAGTAGCTTTACTTATTGGTTCTTCTGTGAAGTTCCCTTCATGAATATATTAGTTAGGGATGAAACTGAAGATTAAAAAGGGAGTTTGAGTTCCTTTTGGGCAATAATAATCTGTTGATAGATGGAAAATATGGATTTAACTGTAAAACTTTGGTGGTAGTTAGCAGTAACCTACAGGATTATCTCAATAATGGAAGGTGCGTATTTTTATGTTAGTATCTCTAACTTTGATGTGAATGTTGAACATATTGACTCCCAATTACTATTATTGTTGCCTGTCCTTTTCAAAAATTGAAGTACATTTGACAGGTATAGCTTCGCGAGTTATGTTTCTTTTACGATGGTGGATCCTTCCTCACTTGTGAGCAGGAAGGAAATCAGGTCCAGGAAGGCTCTTTGAATACTCCCTACTTTTACTAGTTGTTCGAAATCTTTCAGTCCTTTTTCTTCTAATACACAAAGATTGTTAAACAGAGTGATGCTTTCAATGATTTTCGATTTTTCTATTTTTGGGAATTGATACTAGGATTAGATATACTTGTGAGTTTGGCTTAAGTCTATTGTGCGGTTCCATTATTTCAAGGCTCTCTCCACAACTCCAAAGAACTCTTGAAGGGAAGAGTTTCCATTCAAAACCGTGAGCATATTAATGATTTCTTCTCTGCTAAACTGTTTAAAGTCAAGGTTATAGAGCGTGCGATGATACAAGTCATTGAGAGAAGCATTGATCTCTTCAATAGTCTTTTTGCGCAGTAAAGAGAGGAGCTAAGAGTGCTTCTGAAGCAAGTCATGTTTAAAATGGGTTCTAAGGAGCACAATATCATCTTTTTGAAGTTTAGGAGAGTGCTTGAGGCATACTTCAATGGCTACGTGCCTCTTGGGATGAAGGTTTAAAAGTTTTTAGAATAGTTCATAGAATTACTGGAAATAACACAATCTGCATCCCCATAGTTATAGCAAGCAGGTTAAAGCATTTTCAATGTAACTCGAAAATACTGAATCCATTCCTTATTTCTATAATTTCAACAGTATTTCTTGAGAGTACCTGAGAAATATGAGGATGAAAAGATCGTAGTTGCTAGATTGCTTAGCTTTTGTGCCTAAATTCTCCAACTCTTTGAAGGCCTCTATGAACTCTGCTTTGAAAGGAACCTTCAAATAGAAGCAAAGAACGTCAAAGCTATTTTACAGCAGGTAAAGCTAATAGTTGAGTGTAGACAACTATTTTAATGTTTTGCTGTCTCCATTCTCAATGCATCTCTTCAGCAGCTGCTCTTCAATTTTACCATAAAGCTACACCACTCTCACTTTGTCTTCGAACTTTTTACGGATTATATTTCCTCCCTTCCTAAGGTAGCTATAAAATAAGAAAATTTGGTCTTGGATGAGCTTACTCTGAGCCTCATATAAGAAGTGCTCATACGATTAGTATCCACTGGCTTAGGTTTTGTTGGGTGTATTGAGTTGCTGATGTTTGGAAATGTTGGCAAGGATGGAAAGCCCTAGCTATGAGATGGCATCTATTGGATCGAGTTCAATATCGAATGCGTTGAGCCTGAGGTTGAATATTTCGAATCTGGATACTTTGAATAAGAAAATTAATGGATTCTATAGGAGTCTAAAGAATATTTTACGAAGCTTATCAGTACTAGCGATCTATTGGTTTATCAGGAATTCAGTGAGGTCGCTGATTATATTTTGAAACTTTATTTCGAGGGAGCTTCTATCTTAGTAAAACATCTTATTGGGATCTACCGTTTTCTTTTAAGAAAAAAGAGCTTGTAGCTTTTGAAGTTTTTGCTCGCTTTCAATTTCATAGACTTCAAGGGAAAGCTAGAGGTCCTATATGCTGATTTCTTGTGCCTACTCCTGGTTTTATACTTCACCCTACTCTTATGACATTCTAATTTAAATAAGATTTGATTTGATTATAATCTTTAAGGCTTAAGGCTATCATATCAAAATAATCCATAGAATAATCATGCGGCAATTAATCTTAGACTCTCATTTAAATTATTTTGGATTGCACTCAGCCAGAAAGCGAGGCCCTCGATGGGGTGCCAGTCAATGCTGACGAGGTTTTTGCTTGAGCGATGCAGAAGACCTGAAAGCTTGAGCTCAGTCTCGTCTTCTTTGTCGATCAAGAAACTGAGTTTTGCGTTGAGTTGATGGCTTTTAGGATCGTAATCGAGGGTAAAGTTAGTGGGTTATATGTCTCCTGGGAAGTCGTTGAGGAAGGTCTCCTTGTTGATGAGTTGTTCCCTCAGATGATTTTGAAGCCAGGCAACAGTGAAAGCTGGTGTTTGGTTGGAGTAAACCAAGTTCTTGTTTTAGAACTAAGGCAATTCTTCAGTCTTAATTTTGAGCCTCCTGTAGTTCTTAGCAAAGAAGTCCTCATGGCTGAAATCTCCCTCCTCCTATTCTTAATCTTCGTCGGCTCTTGTCCCTGTATTGCATTCTTCCTCTTCCATTGCTAAATTACTATAGAATTACCCCTCTTTAATAGTCTGTCTCTCAACTCCTACAGTTTCTTCTTGTTGGGATTGTTTTGGTTTATCTTTTCTGCCTTTCCCTTCATGTAGTTGACGAGGTCATCATTCATGATATCATCACCGCAAACCCAATCGTCTTTCTCAATGTCTTAAAGGGCAGGCCTGCGGTCAACCTCTGTACTTAAAAGGGAGTTGATCAATCTTTTGAAAGCGTCTGGGAAATGTCCAGGAGGCTTGTTCTTTTCGTGAAGAGCCCAGAATTTGACAAAGTTTTTGGTCTTTATCAGTTGATAGATTCTGTCATTGGGCTTGGTGCTTAGGAAGGGAGGAGTTCCATTGAACATGATGGATAGAATGACTCAAGCTGCAAACAGATCGGCTCCTAATCCAGTGTAGTTCCCTTGATCTACCTCAGGAGCTTTGTATCCTTCAGTGCCAACTCTTGAGGTAAGCTTGTAATCTCCATAATTGCCCTTGGCATCTCGAGACAAGCCAAAGTCAGAAACTTTAAGTGTATAGTGGCGATCGAAGAGAATATTTTCAGGTTTAAGGTCACGATGGGAAACATTAACACTGACCATGTATTGGATTGCAAGCAATATTTGTTTGAAATATACTCTGCAAACCTCAGGAGTGAACCTGCCTGTCTTGGAGAGGAAGTCAAAGAGCTCTCCTCCCTCGGCAAGTTCTAGGACTAGAAGTGGGCGCTTCTCCTCAGGTTTGGTCCCAATTTTAACTTTGGCTTGAGGGCGGTGGTCGACCATATTGATGAGATGCTTGTAGTTGAGTTTGGCCAAGAAATCAGCCTCTATCTTGTAGGCAGCCTATTTGCTAGCCCCAGGGAGATAGACCTTAAGAGCGTAGAGCTCACTGCCCTTGCTCCCCAGATAGACACTACATAGAGCATGTGATACTTAGCCTGTCCTCCTTCTCCGAGAAGGAAGTGGATCTCGTATTAATCTGCGTACTGCACGACCTAGCCTTCCATCAATAAAATAATGATAATATAAGTTCAACTCAATTTAAATTAATAATGAACTCTTGCACTCCAAGATTTCTATCAATCCTTTTCCAATAGCACAAAACCAAGGGGGGACAAGTGCTGAGTGAACTGGATGTTTCAAAAATGGGTTTAAGTATTCTTGATTTGAAACTGCATAATTAATTCTT
>JACCDV010025306.1_pt1 | contig 17138 bp, 9 predicted proteins | sample 7446131 | NCBI WGS metagenome assembly JACCDV01 (sample SAMN15323448, study PRJNA562643) | freshwater metagenome | isolation source: river surface water | place: USA:Blue River Watershed | collected 2017-08-17 | reverse complement strand
ACTTCAAAGGGGTGGAAATGCTGGCGGACTTCAATCAAGAAATTCCGGCCGACTGGCTGCGCAAGGAGCTGGAACGCCTGCTTTCTGTCCAGCAGAAGGCCAACTCGCCCAAGATGGATTGGGACGAGCTTATGGAGACGCTGAAGAAGCGCCTGGAAGAGCAGAAGGAACGCCACGAGGGCGGCAGCAAGTGGATCGGCACGGGCGGCACTTCGCCCTTCGGTCATGGCGGCCACAACCAGCAGGGCATACGCATCGGCGGCAAGGGTGGCAACAAGAGTGCCGTGAAGGTATGGGACCAGCGCGCCTACCGCGATTACGACGACACACAGGAACTGGGCACGCGCAACATCAAGATGGCGTTGCGCCGACTTCGCAAGTTTGCGCGTGAAGGCAACGAGCTGGAGCTGGACCTGCCCGACACCATCCGCGCCACGGCGGCCAACGCGGGCTGGCTGGACATCAAAATGGTGCCCGAGCGGCACAACAACGTGAAGGTGCTGCTGCTGATGGACGTGGGCGGCACCATGGACGAACACATCCAGCGGGTGGAAGAGCTGTTCAGCGCTGCGAAGAACGAGTTCAAACACCTGGAGTTCTATTACTTCCACAACTGCGTCTACGACTACATGTGGCGCAACAACCGCCGCCGCTACGCCGAAAAGTTCGAGACCTGGGACATCATCCGCAAGTACAACAAGGACTACAAGCTGATCTTCGTGGGCGACGCGACCATGAGCCCCTACGAAATCCTGCAACCAGGCGGCAGTGTGGAATACAACAACGAAGAAGCAGGCGCCGAGTGGCTGCAACGGCTGACGCACGCCTTCCCCAAATTCGCCTGGATCAACCCAGAACCGCAGGGCGTGTGGCAATACCGCCAGAGCATCGCCATCGTTCAGCAGTTGATGGGCCAGCGCATGTACCCGCTCACGCTCAAGGGGCTGGAAGAGGCCATGCGGGCTTTGTCGAAGTGAGTGGGTGGACCGCTGCCTCCGCCGTGTTCGGACTCACGGGCTGGGTCTGGTGGCTGCGGGCAGCTCTCAGCCTGCGCGCCGGGATGATGACCGTGTTGTGCTGGGCTTGTGTGGGCTTGCCAAGCAAGGCCTGGGCGCAGGCCGACGCTGTGCCCGATGGACTGTCACTGAGTAACACCGACCAATTTCAACTGGAAGTTCAAGCCCCGCCGCCGCTGGATGTGCTACTGCAACGTCACCTGGAGCTGCGGCGTTTTCAGCGACTGCCCGACCTGGCCCGCAGCGAACTGGAGCGGCTGGCCGAGCAAGCCCCCGAGAATGTCCGCAACCTGCTGGGCACCCAGGGCTACTTTGCACCAACCGTCAATGTGACCCTGCTGGACGCCACCGCCACGGATGCCACGCCCACCGTCCGATTGATGGTGGAGCCTGGGCCGCGCACTCGCATCGGCTCCGTGACACTCCTGTTGCAAGGTGAAGCGCGCACCCGTCGAGACGCCGATCAGCAACGCATTGCGCTGGAGAAGGACTGGGGTTTGCCACGGGGTGAGCCCTTCAGCCAATCCGACTGGAGCAGCGCAAAATCGCGTGCACTGCGGGGCTTCACCACCCACCATTTCCCGCGCGCCCGCATTGCCACCAGCCTGGCCGATATCGACCCACAAGCCCACCTGGCGCACCTTTACCTGGAAATCGACACCGGCGCCGCACACGCTTTCGGCTCCCTAGAGGTGCAAGGCGCCCTGCGCTACGACCCCGCGCTGGCACAACGCCTGGTCCGCCTGGCCGGCGTGCGCACCGGCGAGCCATACGACGAAACCTTGTTGCAAGCGGCGCAACAAAAGCTGGTGGACAGTGGCTATTACGCCTCGGCCTTCGTGGTGCTGGGCGACACCACCGACCCCAGCGCCAGCCCGGTGGAGATTCGGGTGCGCGAAGTGCCCTTGCAAAAAGTGACGGCCGGCGTGGGCATGAGCACCGACAACGGCGCCCGGCTGAGCTTGGAACACACCCATCACCGCTTACCCGGCCTGGACTGGCGCGGCGTGACACGGCTGCAACTGGAACGTGATGCCCAGACCGTGGCCACCGAGCTCAGCTCACCGGTGGACGAGCGGGGCTGGCGCTGGATCACCGGCGCCCAATGGCAACGCCAGCAAGACGACCCGCTGACCACCCAGAGCCAGCAACTGCGCCTGGGTCAAGCCCAAGACGGTACCGAGCTGGACCGAAGTTTCTTCGTCCAGTACGACCGCTCGCAGGTCAACAACACAGTGCTGCGGCTGGCCAATGAAGCCGAGTCGTCAGTGAGTGCCAACTATGCCTGGACACGCCGACGTTTCAATGATTTGACGCTACCGACCAATGGGTACGGGCTCGCGGTGGAGCTGGGAGTGGGCGTCACGCTGACGCAACAGCGCCGGCCCTACTTGAGGGCGCGCGGGCGCTGGCAAAGCTACTGGCCTTTGGCGGCCGAGAGCGCCCGGCCCAGCCGGGTGGCGCTTCGGGTGGAAGGCGGCGCCGTGTGGAGCCGCGACCAAAGCCCGGTGCCCGCCACGCAGCGGTTTTTGGCCGGTGGCGACAACAGCGTACGAGGTTACAGCCTGCGCGAAATTGGTGTACCTCAGCAGGGCGGCGGTGTGGAAGCCGGGCGTTTGCTGGCCGTCACCAGCCTCGAATGGCAACGCCCTCTGTGGTTGGCTGGCCAACGCAGCAACTGGGAAACCGCCGTGTTCATCGACGCGGGCGCCGTGGCCGACCGGGCCAGCGAACTGGACCCCAAAGTGGGCGTGGGCGCCGGCGTGCGTTACCGCAGCCCCGTGGGACCGTTGCAAGCCGACCTGGCGTACGGATTGGAAACGCGGCGCTGGCGCTTTCACCTGAGCGTGGGGTTCACGTTTTGAGCCCCGTGAGACCGCTGGTGCATGCCTTCGCCTCCGCGCTGGGTGGACTGAGTGCAGCGTTGGCGTGGTTGGCAGGAGGCTTGGTGGCACTGTGCTTGGCCGCTGCCGTGACACTGTGGTGGTGGAGCGGCACTCCGCAATCGCTGCCCCAGGCCCTGACCTGGACGGCCCAGTGGCTGGCGCATGACAGCACGCCGCCACCACTGACCGTCGAGGGCGCCACCGGCAGCCTGCGAGAGGGTGGCACGATAGAGCGGTTGCGCTGGCAGCGCGATGGTTTGACGATCGACATAGAGCAGCTCAGCCTGCGCTGGCCCGCATCCTTCTGGCTCGACGCCGCCCTGCACCGTCGAGGCATCGTGGAACAGGTTTCGATCGCGCAGCTGCGGGTGGACGATCAACGCCCCAAGGAACCCGATACCCCACGCCTGCCCCCCACCGACTTGCGCCTGCCCTGGCTGCGCGAACTGAAGGTGGCGCTGGATGTGCGCCAAACCACCTGGGCAGCCTCCACCCCGGTGATACTGGGCCCGGCACAAGCGCGCTACCGTTATGGCACTCGCGAAGCCGACACCGATGGCACACCCTGGCATGACCTTCAAATAGACGCCCTGACCTGGCAGGCAGGTCGCTATCAGGCCCAGATCGCGGTGCAGGCACAGCAGGCCATGGCGCTGCAAGCGCAGCTGCGTGGTGAATTGCAACAATCCATCCCGGGTGGCCCCCGGTTGAATTTGGCGCTGAGTGCATCGTTGGTGGGCAATCTGGCCCCTACCGATGCCACACTGCAGTTCGAAGCGATGGTGCACACCACCGACGCATCACCCAACGCCCAACGCCATGTCTCGCCACGCTTGCATGCCCAAGCGGAAGTGCCACCATGGGCCACATTGCCCCTTCGGCAAGGCCGGTTGAGCCTGGAGCAGATCGATCTGGCCGCTTTCTGGCCCCATGCGCCGCGCACACGCCTGAGCGGCGAATGGCAAGCGACGGCCGACGACGAATGGCGGCTAGAGGGTCAATTGACCAACACACTGCCCGGCCCTTGGGATCAGCAACGCCTGCCGCTGGAACGCCTCAACGCCAGCCTGACCGTCACCCCGGAGCGTTGGACACTGCAAAACCTCAACGCCACCGCCGCTGGCGGCACTTTGCAAGCCACCGGCACAGCTGGCCTGCGCGATGGACGCCCCCATCACTGGCAAGGCGAATTGCGACTGCGCGGGCTGGAGCCTGACCGGCTGCATCGCAGCCTGCAGCTCCAGACCCTGGACGGCGACTTGTCAGCCCGCACAACAGAAAAGGGGATGAAGCCGAGTACCCGCTTCACAGTGGCATTGCAACCGGCGGCCAGCACCACCAGCCGTTCAGCGCGGTGGCCAGGGCCTCGGCTGACCGCCGAAGGCGACTGGAATGGCGGCGCCGAATGGCGGTTCGACCGTCTGGACCTGCAGGCCTGGGAAACGCGGCTGGCCGCGCAAGGCACCCTGTCGACCTCACCCTGGCGCTACCACGGGCAAGGGCAACTGGACGCACCCGGCGCGTCGATCACGCTGAACGACGGGACCACATCCGAGCTGACCCTGCGCCTGCACAACCTGGAGGCGCTGCAGCGGTGGTCGCTGCAAACCCTGGATGAACTGGACCGCTGGCTACCAGCTTCAAGCTGGGCAACCAAAGCGCCAGTGTTGTGGCGTGACTTGCGTTGGAGCGGTCAAACCACGCTGCAAACGCGCTGGAGCGGCTCTGACTGGAGCTGGCAACAACAAGGCAAGGTCCAGGCCCTGGCCAAGGGCGTGCGCTGGCAAGCCGAACACGACGCTCAAGCAAAGGGCACCTGGTCCGCAGGCCGGCTGGATGCCACCCTTCAGCACTTGGCGCTCAAGCTGAGCAACAATCGCGATCCGCTGGGCATGACCGCCCAGTTGCAAGGTCGACCCAATTTCAGCGTCGACCCCACGGGCGCGTTCTCGCTACAAGGCGGCCAGCTGGCTGTGACGCCCTGGAACTCAGGCAATCGCCAGTTGCCTGCCATGTCCAGCCAGCCACTGTCGCTGACCTGGAACCATGTGCGCTGGGCCGACGGCCGCCTGTCCACCCAAGGCCGCCTCAATGATCTGGCATTGAGCTGGTTCAACGCCTGGCTGAGCAACGATGCCACGCCACAAGGCCCGTTGTACCAAGCCGGTTTACGGGGCGAGTTGATGCTGCAGGGCGACTGGGACGTGGACCTGCCACTGACGGCACCTGCTGACCCGGTTCGCTCCCCGAACGCACCCGCGAGAGCGCGACTGAGTTTGCAACGCGCCACTGGCGACCTGACGGTGGTGTTGGGTGATGGCCCGCGCGCAGACCAGTTGGCCGCGGGCATTGACCAAGCCCGCGTGGACCTGAGCCTGGACAACGATCGCGCCCAAGCCACCCTGCGCTGGAACAGCCGAAACGCTGGCCAGGCTCAGGCCGAGGTGAATACCCTGCTGAGCCCGCCCACCGCCTCATCACCCCTCTGGACATGGGCGGCCGACGCGCCCTTGCAAGGCAGGCTGCAGGCCAATCTGCCCCAACTCGGGCTGTGGTCACGGCTCGCGCCGCCGGGGTGGCGCCTCAGTGGCCGACTGCAGGCCGAAACCAACCTCGGTGGCACCCGGGCACAACCCGAATGGCAGGGTCAACTCCACGCCAGCCAATTGACTGTGCGCTCGCTGGCCGACGGACTGTACTTCAGCGACGGTGAACTGCGCGCCAGTGTCGCGGGCGAAACCCTCACCATCCAAACCCTGCAATGGCGGGGGGCTGGCGCCAACGCGGGTGGCTTGCTCAGTGGTTCGGGCACCGCTTCATGGGCCGCCCGAGAGATCGACGGAAGACGGGTGCGCGAACCCGTGATCGACCTGCAACTGCGGGCCGAGCGCCTGCGCCTGCTGGCCCGCGCCGACCGGCGGCTGACACTCACCGGCGAAATCAACGCACGGCTGCGCGGCCAGCGGCTGGACCTGACCGGGCGGCTGGACACCGATCAGGCCCTGCTGCTGCTGCCCGACGAAAGTACCCCCAGCCTGGGCGCCGACGTGGTGCTGCGCGGCACCGAACGCCCGCCAGGCTTTGGCGCAGGATCCCCGGTGCAAGCGCATGTCAATGTGGAATTCGGGCTGGGCAACAACTTCCAGGTGCGCGGCCTGGGCCTGAACACACAGCTGGGCGGCAACCTGCGCATCACGGCTTCACCCCAGCAGGGGGGGCCGCAAATCAACGGGGAAGTGCAAACCGTGCGCGGCAATTACCGCGCTTATGGCCAAGCGCTCAACATTGAACAGGGGGTGGTGCGTTTCAACGGCGCGGTGGACAACCCCAGCCTGGACATTCTGGCACTGCGGCCCCATCCCAGCCAGCGGGTTGGGGTGCAAATCAGCGGCACCGCGCAGGCTCCCCGTGTGCGCCTGTACGCAGAGCCCGACATGCCCGACAGTGAAAAACTGGCCTGGCTGGTGTTGGGCCGTCGAGCTACCGGCGCAGGCGCGGAAGCGGCAGTGCTTCAACAGGCTGCGCTGGCGCTGCTGAGTAGCGGCGGAAGCGCGAATGATGCCTCCCTGACCCGAACATTGGGCCTGGATGAACTGAGCTTCCAGGGCGAAAGCACCGCCACCGACGGCACAACCACCAGCGCAGCGCTGACCTTGGGCAAACGCATTTCCAGCCAGTTGTATGTCAGCTACTCCCGCAGCGTCGCGGGTGCGGTGGGCACCGTGGCCGTGTTCTATGACATTTCACGCTTCGTCACCCTGCGGGCCCAGGCAGGCGACGACAACGCCATCGACCTGCTGTTCACGCACAGCTTCGACAACACCAGCGTGCCCTGACGCGGACACGTACAATCGTGCCCGCTTGCTCTCGCCGTAGTTCAATGGATAGAACGGCTGCATCCTAAGCGGCAACTACAGGTTCGATTCCTGTCGGCGGGACCATGCACAACGGCCGTGCCATCGCGCTGGGCCACCCACTATCGCTGAGTGCTCAGCAGCTTGAAAATGGAAACAGCCTGCATCAGTTCGCTGGCCTGTTGATTGAGCTTCTCGGCGGCGGCCGCCATCTCTTCGACCAGCGCCGCATTTTGCTGAGTGGTTTGGTCCATCTGCGAGACCGCCTGACTGACCTGTGCCACGCCGTCACTTTGCTCCACGCTGGCGCGTGAAATCTCGCTCATCACCTCGTTAAGCCGTTCGATCGCACTGACCACCTGACCCATCGTGGCGCCTGCTCGGTCCACCTGCTCACTGCCTTCATCCACGCGCTGCAGGCTGTCCATGATGAGTGCCTTGATCTCCTTGGCAGCGTCTGCGCTTCTGCCCGCCAGGCTGCGAACCTCAGAAGCCACCACGGCGAACCCTCGGCCCGCCTCGCCAGCCCGCGCCGCTTCCACCGCAGCATTCAAGGCCAGGATGTTGGTCTGAAAGGCAATGCCATCGATCACACCAATGATGTCCCCGATTTTCTTGCTGCTTTCGCTGATGCCGCGCATGGTGTTGACCACCTGAGCCACGGCCTCGCCCCCAGTGCTGGCCACACCGCTGGCTTCCTGAGCCATGCGGTTGGCGTTGTCTGCGTTCACGGCGTTGTGCTTCACCTGCAGACTGAGCTGCTCCATGGAGGCCGCGGTCTGCTGCAAAGCGCTGGCCTGCTCTTCCGTGCGCTGGCTGAGATCGTGGTTGCCACTGGTGATCTGCTCGCTCGCGGTGGCCAGGTGACTGGCGTTGTCACGGACCATCCCCACAATGCCAGACAGTGCAGACTGCATGTCACGCATCGCATGTCGAAGTCGGGCGACTTCATCGCGACCATCTACCTCGACACGGCTGGTCAAATCGCCTTTGGCAACGCGATCGGCAAAAGCGACTGCGGCTTCGAGTGGAAGGGTTGCGCTGCGGGAAATGCGCCAACCTATTAAAAATAGGGCACACACCGCCAGCACAATCGCCAAAACGATCTGAATCAGCGCGGCTTTGACATTCGCATCACCATCTGCTTCGAGCTTCTGGGCAAATGCCTCAATCCCTTCGCCCGGAACTTCCAGGCTGGCCTCCAATTTATCAAATGCCGAATTGAAATCTGGCAATTTCTGCAAAGCGGCGCTGCTGTCGCTGGTGACCAGTCGGTGTATTTCCTGTGCTGTGGTCACATATGCCTGAGCAACCGGGACCGACTCACCCACTTGCGCGACCACATCGTCGGGCAGTGGCATGGTTTGCAATTCCTGCAGGAGGGAGATCAGCCTGCTGCCGTTGGCTTTGAGGTCGGTCTGCGCGGCTTCCAGCGCTGCCAGATCGCCTTGCTGAACCGCCAGGATGGCGGCAAGCACGTCAGATCGCACGGCATCGTGCATCATGTCTGCGTTGCCCGCCACTCGCACCGACTTGGTGGCCACGACCGCCTGGTTCAGGCCTTCAGAGAGCTGATAAAAACCGTTAAGTCCCACGCCGCCGACCAACACCACCGCGAGCGACCCAACGGCTGACAGGCTCAGCATTTTGTGCAATATCCGCATCAGAAACTCCTCCTGGCCAGTCAGTCCATACGGAATGTTTATTTGATTATGGCCCCAGCTATTTCAACATAAGTCCATCGCATTGGGCACACAAATTGTCTTGTTGATAGCAAGGAGATAATCTGGCGTTAAGCAATCTATGGCACCAAGAGCCATTCGACTTGCGTCAGGGTTGGAATGCAATGATTGCCATGCCCAGCAAGGCGACCGCCGCACCGGTCGCGTCCCAAACTGACGGGCGCACACCATCCACCACCCACAACCAAACGATGGCAGCGCCAATGTACACACCGCCGTACGCCGCGTAGACCCGGCCAGAGGCCGCCTCGTGCAACGTCAACAGCCATGCGAAAAGGGCCAGACTGGCAGCTGCAGGCAACAACAGCCAGACGGACCCACCTTGACGCAGCCACAGCCATGGCAGGTAGCAACCCACGATCTCGGCGAGCGCGGTGGCCAGGTACAGCAAAAAAGTATTCATGGGTGCCGAACGTGCGGACAAACTTTCCCGCTCACGGGCTGGGCGAATGGCCTGTGCTGCGCAATGTCCGGCTCAGCAGAATCACTGGAATCAGACCGACCGCCACCAGCGTCAAGGCCGGTAAGGCGGCTTCGCCCATGCGTTCATCGCGGGCCAGCTGGTACGCCACCACCGCCAGCGTGTCGCTGTTGAATGGTCGCAACACCAGGGTGGCGGGCAGCTCCTTCATCACGTCCACGAACACCAGCAACGCCGCCGCCGCGGTGGAGCGGCGCAGCAGGGGCCAATGCACCCGGGCCATCAAACCCCAGCCGGTGCTGCCCAGCATGCGGGCCGAATCGTCCAGACTGGGGGGAATGCGCGCATAGCCACTTTGCACCGATTGCAAAGCGACCGCGGAAAAGCGCACCAGGTAAGCCCAGACGATGCCCAGCGCGGTGGCGGTGATCCAGTACCCCACGCCCGTGTCGGGCGCTGCGGCTTGAATCCAACCCACCGGCAGCAACAGCCCCACCACAATGACCGCCCCCGGCACAGCGTAGCCCAAACCCACCACCCGCACCGCAGCAGCCGCGGCCCAGCCGGGTTGCCGCCGTTGGACATAACCCAAGGTCAAAGCCACCGCCGTGGCAAGTGCCGCACTGAGCCCGGCCAACCACAAGCTGTTGCCCGCCCATTGCACAAAACCCGACCAGGGCAGTTCATCCCAGCCGCCCAGCAGCGGCCGGAGCATGAACACCACTGGCATGGCAAAACCGAACACCACCGGCAAACCGCAGACCAGCCACGCCCCCACCAGACCAGCGCCTTTCAAGCGCGCCGGTTGCGACTCAGCACCCCCGGCACGCCCGCCCCGGTTGCTCACAAAACGCATCCGCTGCTGGGCCCGGTGCTCCAGCCACAGCAGAAGGCCGACCGTCGCCAGCAACAAAGTGGCCAGCTGGGCCGCTGCGAGCCGGTTGTCCATCACCAGCCAGGCCTTGTAGACCCCGGCTGTGAATGTTTGAATGCCAAAGTAGCTGGACACGCCGAAGTCGGCCAGGGTTTCCATCAACGCCAAGGCGACGCCCGCCGCCACCGCAGGCCGGGCCAAGGGCAGAGCCACCTCGCGCACCCGGCGCGACAGGGGTGCCCCCAGCAGGCGGGCTGCCTCCATCAACTGGGCGGCGCGTTCACTCAACGCCGTGCGCGCCAACAGGTACACATAGGGATAAAGCGTGAAAGTGAACACCCACACGGCACCCCAGACATTGCGAATTTCGGGGAACACGCGGCCCTGCCAGCCGAAGGTGTCGCGCAGAAACACCTGCAGCGGGCCGGCGAACTGCAAAAAGTCGGTGTACGCATAAGCGACCACGTAAGCTGGCATGGCCAGCGGCAGCAGCAAGGCCCATTCAAACACCCGGCGCCCAGCGAAATCAAACAACGTCACCGCACTCGCCGTGCCCATACCGACTAAGGCCACGCCCACACCCACTGCAACGCACAGCCACACACTGGTGGCGGTGTATTCCGGCAACACGGTGACCGCCATCTGGCGCAAAACGTCCAGCGCTTGCGCGTCGAACTGCCACCACGACGCCACCAAGGCCAGCACCGGCAGGGCCAACGTCAACGCCAGCAGCATCAAGGCGGCCTGGGCGCACCACGCGGCCACCGGCATGCGTGCCACACCCACAGGGGAAGCGACGGGAAGGGAACTGTTTTGAGCCATATCAACGCAAATGAGAATGGTCATTATCTACAATATGTATATGTTCCTATCCGTCGCCCAACTGTCGATTCAATACCCCGGCGCTCCACAGGCCGCCGTGGACAAGGTGTCGCTTGGGCTGGCGGCAGGAGACATCGGGGTGCTGATTGGCCCTTCGGGTTGTGGCAAGACCACGCTGTTGCGCGCGGTCGCTGGGCTCGAACGGGCCAGCGGTGGCAGCATCCGGCTGGGTGGCGAGGTGGTCAGCAGCGAACGCATGCACATGCCCGCAGAGCAGCGGCGCATCGGCATGGTGTTTCAGGATTACGCGCTGTTTCCGCACCTGACGGTGGAACGCAATGTGGCGTTCGGCCTGCAACACTTGCAGCGTGATGCCCGGCAAACCCGGGTGCGCGAGGTGTTGACGCTGGTGGGGCTGGACGGCATGCAGGCCCGTTACCCGCACGAGCTGTCAGGGGGCCAGCAACAGCGGGTGGCCCTGGCCCGGGCGCTGGCACCGTCGCCGCGCCTGCTGTTGCTGGACGAGCCTTTTTCCAACCTGGACGTGGACCTGCGCGAGCGCCTGGCGCACGAGGTGCGCGGCATTCTGAAAGCGGCAGGCGCTACTGCCCTGTTTGTCACCCACGACCAGCTGGAAGCGTTTGCGATCGGCGATGTGATCGGGGTGATGCACCAAGGCCACCTGCACCAGTGGGACGACGCCTACGCGCTGTACCACCGCCCAGCCACGCGCTTTGTGGCGGAATTCATCGGTCACGGCGTGTTCGCGCCCGCGCAGATCAGCCAGCGTGGGGACGAAGTGGTGGTCAACACCCCGCTCGGGCCATTGCACGACGTGGAGGAATGCCCTCTGCCCAGCGCCTACGAAGCCGGTCTGTGCGACGTGCTGCTGCGGGCCGACGACATCATTCACGACGACGATTCGCCGGTGAAGGCGCGCATCGTGCGCAAGGCATTCCGGGGTTCCGAATTTTTGTACACGCTGCGCATGGACAGTGGCGAAACGGTCATGACGCACGTCCCCTCGCACCACAACCACGCCGTCGGGGAGTGGATCGGCATCCGCATTGCGGTGGACCATGTGGTGACCTTTGAACGCGGTGCGGGGGCGGCGTCCCCCCCTGCACCCGTGCTACACCGGTAAAAACAGCTTTACCCCTGGGTCACAGGTGACCGGTGCAGGGCGGTTACACCGCGGGTACACTCCGGCTCAGGCTGTCATTTGAGTGACAGCCCTGCTCAAATTACACACACCTGACAAACGCCCGCCCATGACACCCGCCGAACAAGCCCTGCGCGAAGCCGCACTGGAATACCACCGTTCCCCCAACAAGGGCAAGATCGCCGTCAACCCGACCAAGCCGCTGTCCAACCAGCGCGATCTGAGTCTGGCGTATTCCCCGGGCGTGGCGTTCCCCTGCCTGGAAATTCAGGCCGACCCGAGCAAAGCCGCCGAATACACCAGCCGCGGCAACCTGGTGGCTGTGATCACCAACGGCACCGCCGTGTTGGGCCTGGGTGATATCGGCCCGCTGGCCGGCAAACCGGTGATGGAGGGCAAGGGCTGCCTGTTCAAGAAGTTCGCCGGCATCGACGTTTTCGACATCGAGCTCGCCGAGCGTGACCCGGACAAGCTGGTGGACATCATCGCCAGCATGGAGCCCACCCTGGGCGGCATCAACCTCGAAGACATCAAGGCGCCCGAGTGCTTCTACATCGAGAAGAAGCTGCGCGAGCGCATGAACATCCCGGTGTTCCACGACGACCAGCACGGCACCGCCATCATCTCCAGCGCCGCGCTGTTGAACGGTCTGGAACTGGTCAAGAAAGACATCGGCGCGGTCAAGATTGCGGTGTCTGGCGCAGGTGCGGCGGCCATTGCCTGCCTGGACGTGATGGTGGGCCTGGGCGTGAAGGTGGAAAACATCCTGGTGTGTGACTCCAAGGGCGTGATCCAGACCGAACGTGAGGACGCCAAAGCCGGCAAGCTGGACGCATCCAAACAACGCTACTGCCGTATCACCACAGCGCGTACTCTGGCCGATGCGGTCAACGGTGCAGACGTGTTCCTGGGCTGCTCTGCCCCCGGCGTGCTCACGGTGGACATGGTCAAGACCATGGCCCCGCAGCCCATCATCCTGGCGCTCGCCAACCCCGAACCTGAAATTCGGCCCGAACTGGCCAAGCTGGCACGTCCGGACTGCATCATCGCCACCGGGCGCTCGGACTACCCGAACCAGGTCAACAACGTTCTGTGCTTCCCGTACATCTTCCGGGGTGCGCTGGACTGCGGTGCGACCAAAATCACCGAAGAAATGAAGCTGGCCTGCGTGCGCCAGATCGCCGACCTGGCCAAGGCCGACATCAGCGAGGAAGTGGCCAGCGCATACGTGGGTCAGGAACTGACCTTCGGCCCCGAGTACCTGATTCCCAAGCCGTTCGATTCGCGGCTCATTCTGAAGATCGCGCCAGCCGTGGCACAGGCCGCCGCTGACTCCGGCGTGGCCACCCGCCCGATCACCGACATGGAGGCCTACAAGGAAAACCTGGGCCGTTTCGTCTACCAGACCGGTCTGCTCATGCGGCCGATCTTCATGCAGGCCAAGGCCACGCCCGACGACCGCAAACGCGTGGCCTACGCCGATGGCGAAGACGAACGCGCGCTGCGGGCTGCCCAAATGGCGATCGATGATCACCTGGCCAAACCCATCCTGATCGGTCGCCCGGCGGTGATCTCCGCACGGATTGAAAAGGCCGGCTTGCGCATGCGCCTGGGCGTGGACGTGGACAACGTCAACCCAGAAGACGACCCACGCTTCCGCCAGTACTGGGAGCACTACCACCAGCTCATGAAGCGCAACGGCTCCACCCCGGAAGTGGCCAAGGCCGCCGTGCGCCGCTCCAACACCATCATCGGCTCGCTGATGTTGAGCCTGGGCGACGCCGACGCACTCATCTGTGGCCTGGTGGGCACCTACACCACCCATCTGGAGCGCATCGACAGCATTCTGGGCAAGAAGGCTGGCGTGATCAACTACGCGGCCGTCAACGCGCTGATGACACAGCAAGGCCCGCTGTTCATTGCCGACACCTACGTGAACGAAGACCCGAGCGCCGAGCAACTGGCCGAAATCGCGTGGATGGCCGCCCAGGAAGTACAGCGCTTCGGCCTGCCGCCCAAGGTGGCGTTCCTGTCGCACAGCAGTTTTGGTTCGTCCAAGCGCGCTTCCGCCAAGAAGATGCGGCTGGCACGCGACCTGTTCGTGGCCCAGCACCCCGACATCGAGTGCGATGGCGAATTGCACGGCGACGCCGCGCTGCAGCCGGAAATCCGCGAACGCTACCTGGGAGACTCCACGCTGAGTGGCGCGGCCAACCTGCTGATCTGCCCCAACCTGGACGCGGCCAACATTCTGTACAACGTGCTCAAAACCACCACCAGCGGTGGCGTGACTGTGGGTCCGGTGCTGATGGGGGCTGCTGGGGCGGCGCACATCCTGACCCCGGCGGCCACGGTGCGCCGCGTGCTCAACATGACGGCGCTGGCCGTGGCGTCGGCACAAGCGGTGGCTCGCTGAAATACCGAGGGCGCCTGGTCGCCCTGTAGCCTCCTCCATGCGCCTTCGGGCGCATTTTTTTTGACCCAATCTTGCGCTGCAAACGCCAATCTGGTGCAACATGCCCATGGGTGGTGCGAAACAGGGTTTCTGAGGATAGGCAAACCTGATACCACCGATCACAATTCTTTTGTATACACCTCGGTGTTCAATCAATAACGATGTGTTGGCACCCTTTTTGCTGATCACAACCCGTTCAACCACTGCGGCACCGCCGCTCAGGAGTCCTTCATGCAGAAACGCCAGTTCCTCAAGACCGCCGCTGCCGTGGCCGCCGCGCTGACCAGCTTGGCCGCCGCCACCAGTGCCCAGGCGCAAACCGCCCTGAAATTCCAGCTGGACTGGCGCTTTGAAGGCCCGGCCGCCCTGTTCCTGCACCCTGCCGCCAAGGGCTATTTCAAGCAAGCCGGGCTGGACGTGACCATCGACACCGGTAACGGCTCGGGCGGCACCGTGACCCGCGTGGCTTCCGGTACCTACGACCTGGGTCTGGCTGACATGGCCGCACTGATGGAATTTCACGCCAACAACCCGGACGCACCCAACAAGCCGGTGGCCGTGATGATGGTCTACAACAACACACCGGCCGCTGTGCTGGCGCTCAAGAAAAGCGGCATTGCCAAGCCGGCCGACCTGAAAGGCAAGAAGCTGGGCGCGCCGGTGTTCGACGCTGGGCGCAAAGCCTGGCCCATCTTCGAGAAGGCCAACAACGTCAGCAACGTGGCCTGGACCTCGATGGACCCGCCGCTGCGCGAAACCATGCTGGTGCGCGGTGACATCGACGCCATCACCGGTTTCTCGTTCACTTCCTTGCTCAACCTGGAAGCGCGTGGCGTCAAAACCGAAGACATCGTGGGCATGCCCTTTGCCGACTATGGCGTCAAGCTCTACGGCAACGCGATCATCGCCAGCCCGAAGCTGATCAAGGAAAACCCGGCATCCGTCAAAGCGTTCCTGACCGCGTTCGCCAAAGGCGCCAAGGAAGTGATGGCCAACCCTGCCATGGGCATTGAGTCCGTGAAGGCACGTGACGGCATCATCAACGTGCCGCTGGAAACGCGCCGTCTGCAGCTGGCGATCGACTCGGTGGTGGCCAGCCCCGACGCGCGCAAGGAAGGCTTCGGGCAAATCAACCCCGGCCGCCTGTCGCTGATGGGCTCCCAGGTGTCGGACGCTTATGGCACCAAAACCCGGGTGGATGTGACCAAAGTGTGGGACGGCTCCATGCTGCCTGCCGCCGCCGACCTGAACGTGCTGCCCCCGGCCAAGCGCTGATACTCCCCGCCACCTGGCACCACCCACGGGCCAGCCAGCCACCGGCGGCTGGCCTGTTCTTTCGCAGGATGCGCCATGCCCAATCCCACCCCCAGCGAATCCGCCTTTGTGGACTTTGACCAAGTCTGGCTCGCTTACAACGACGACCTGCTGGCCAAGAACATCTTCGCGGTCGAAGACATCAACCTCAAAGTCCAGAAGGGCGAATTCATCGCCATCGTGGGCCCCTCGGGTTGTGGCAAATCCACCGTCATGAAGCTCACCACCGGGCTGAAGATGCCCAGCAAGGGCAAGATCACCATCGACGGCCAGCCGGTGACCGGGCCGCTGAAGATTTCGGGCATGGCGTTTCAGGCACCATCCCTGCTGCCTTGGCGAACCACGCTGGACAACGTGCTGCTGCCGCTTGAAATTGTGGAGCCCTACCGCAGTCAGTTCAAAGACCGCAAGAAAGAATACGCTGAACGTGCCAGCCGCCTGCTGCAAAGCGTGGGCCTGGGCGGGTACGAAAACAAGTTTCCGTGGGAACTGTCGGGCGGTATGCAGCAGCGTGCCAGCATCTGCCGCGCACTCATTCACGAACCCAAGATGCTGCTGCTGGACGAGCCTTTCGGCGCGCTGGATGCATTCACCCGGGAAGAGCTGTGGTGCACGCTGCGTGACCTCTGGGAAGCGCAGCGGTTCAACGTCATCCTGGTGACGCACGACCTGCGGGAAAGCGTGTTCCTGGCCGACACGGTCTACTGCATGAGCAAGAGTCCGGGCCGCTTTGTGGTGAGGCGCGAAATCCCCATCCCGCGCACCCGCGATCTGGAAGTGACCTACACCCCCGAATTCACCGACATCGTGCACGAATTGCGCGGCCACATTGGGGCCATGCGCAAAGCGGGCACTGTCATCAACCAGTAACCGGGTCCCACCATGAAGCACAAACAACTGGAACGCTGGTCGCCCCTGCTGCTGCTGTTCGCCATCATCGTCGTCTGGGAAGTGATTTGCAGCGGCTTCGGCGTGTCCGAGTTCATCTTCCCGAGCCCATCGCGCATCTGGGAACAGACGTTGGAGCACCAGACCACCATCCTGGGCCACGCCTGGCGCACTTTCTGGGTGACGATGGCGGGTTTTGGTCTGGCCATTGTGGTGGGCGTGCTGCTGGGCTTCCTGATCGGTTCCTCGCGGCTGGCCTATGCTGCGGTGTATCCGCTGATGACGGCCTTCAACGCACTGCCCAAAGCGGCCTTCGTGCCCATCCTGGTGGTCTGGTTCGGCATCGGGATTGGCCCCGCCATCCTGACCGCATTCCTCATCAGCTTCTTTCCCATCATGGTGAACATTGCCACCGGCCTGGCCACGCTCGAGCCCGAGCTCGAAGACGTGCTGCGGGTGCTGGGCGCCAAGCGCTGGGACGTGCTGGTGAAGGTGGGCCTGCCGCGTTCGCTGCCCTATTTCTACGGATCGCTGAAGGTGGCCATCACCCTGGCGTTCGTGGGTACCACGGTGTCCGAAATGACGGCATCCAACGAAGGCATCGGCTATTTGCTCATCGCCGCTGGCTCGTCCATGCAGATGGGTCTGGCCTTCAGCGGCCTGCTGGTGGTGGGCGTGATGGCGATGGTGATGTACGAGCTGTT
>JACCDV010253462.1_pt1 | contig 17147 bp, 17 predicted proteins | sample 7446131 | NCBI WGS metagenome assembly JACCDV01 (sample SAMN15323448, study PRJNA562643) | freshwater metagenome | isolation source: river surface water | place: USA:Blue River Watershed | collected 2017-08-17 | reverse complement strand
GTAGACGGCCGCCGCAATGTGCTGGCCCGCGAAGCCGGTCGCCGCATCGTCGAGATGGTGCACACCGACCAGACCATCAGCAAAGTATTGACCCGCGAGGCTTTTGAAAACGCCATCCGCACCCTGGCCGCGATTGGCGGCTCGACCAACGCGGTGATCCCTCTGATCGCGATTGCAGGCCGCCTGGGCCTGAAACTCACCGTGGACGACTTCGAGCGCCTGGGCAGCGAACTGCCTTGCCTCTTGAACCTGCAGCCGTCTGGCGAGCACCTGATGGAAGACTTCTGCTACGCCGGTGGCCTGCCCGTGGTGATGAAAGAGATCGAGCACCTGCTGCACAAGGACATCGTCACCGTGAGCGGCAAGACCGTGAGCGAGAACATCGCCAGCGCCGTGAACTACGACCCACGCGTGATCAAGAAGTTCGACGAACCCTTCAAGGAAAAAGCGGGCATCGCCATCTTGCGCGGCAACCTGGCCCCACGCGGCGCGGTCATCAAGCCCAGCGCAGCCACACCCGCGCTCATGGTGCACACCGGGCGCGCCGTGGTGTTCGAAGACAGCCACGACTTCCACAAGCGCATCGACGACGAGAGCCTGGACGTCGATGAAAACTGCATTCTGGTACTGAAAAACTGCGGCCCCAAAGGCTACCCCGGCATGGCCGAGGTCGGCAACATGCCGCTGCCGCCCAAGGTGCTGCGCAAAGGCATCACCGACATGGTGCGCATCTCTGACGCCCGCATGAGCGGCACAGCGTACGGCACCGTGGTGCTGCACACCACGCCCGAAGCCGCAGCCGGTGGTCCGCTGGCCGTGGTGCAAAACGGCGACATGATCGAGCTCAATGTGCCCGAACGCAAGCTGCAACTGCTCATCAGCGACGAAGAGCTGGCCAAGCGTCTGGCCAACTGGAAAAAACCGGAACCCGCCATGCAGTCGGGCTACTGGAAACTCTACATTGACCATGTGCTGCAAGCCGACGAAGGCGCGGACATGGACTTTTTGGTCGGCCAGCGCGGCGCGGCCGTGCCCAAAGACAACCACTGATTCACGGAGAAAATCATGCGCATTTTGATCACCGGCGGTGCCGGCTTTTTGGGCGCCCGACTGGCCCGCGAAATTTTGAAAAAAGGCCAGCTCAATGGCCAGACCGTAAAAGAGTTGGTCATCGCCGACCTGTTCCCAGCACCAGCCGACCTGTTGGCCGACCCGCGCGTCAAAGGCCATGCAGGCCCCATGCTGGAACAAGGTGATTTGTTCAAGAGCGGGTTCGACGGCGTGTTCCATTTGGCATCTGCCGTGTCGGGCGAATGCGAACTCGACTTTGACCTGGGCCTGCGATCCAACGTGGACAGCTCGCGCTTGCTGCTCGACAGCATCCGCGCTTCGGGCAAAGCATCGCGTCTGGTGTTCGCCAGCTCTGTGGCGGTCTTCGGACCGGATGCGGCCAACCCCATGCCTGCCTTGGTGGCCGACACCACCTTGCCCACACCGCAAACGTCTTACGGCACGCACAAGCTGATGATCGAGTACATGGTGGCCGATTACACCCGCAAGGGCTACATCGACGGCCGCTCGGCACGCTTGATGACGGTGGCGGTGCGCCCGGGCAAGCCCAATGGTGCAGCGTCCTCGTTCTTCAGCGGCATCATCCGCGAACCTTTGGCGGGCACGGCCACCACCTGCCCGGTGGACGCCAACGTGTCGCATCCCGTGTCATCACCTGGCAACACCGTCAAGGGCCTGATCACTGTGTTCGAAGCCAGCCGCGAAGCCATTGGTGGCCGCATGGCGCTGAACCTGGCTGGTTTGAATGTGACCGTCAGCCAGATGCTGGCTGCCCTGGAAAAAGTCGTAGGCCCCGCTGTACGCGCGCGTGTGAAGTTCGAGAAAGACGAGCGCATCGCCGGCATCGTGGACAACTGGGCCAAGGGCTGCACCTTCGAGCGTGCCCACGCGCTGGGGCTGCGCGCCGACGACAGCTTTGAAACCATCATTGAACAGTACATCGAAGACTGCAAGACCCGCCCCGGCTACCCGGCCGATGCGCTGAAAGGCCTGACCTGAAGTACACATGAGCGCAGACAAAACGCAGGACATCGCCGCCTTGGGCGAGGCCATGATCGAGTTCAACCAGACACAGGCCGAGCCACCGCTTTACTTGCAAGGCTTTGGTGGCGACACCAGCAACGCGGCCATTGCGGCCGCGCGTGCTGGCGCCCAAGTGGCCTACCTGACGCGCCTGGGCACCGACCGCTGGGGCGACCGGCTGATGGATTTGTGGCACAGCGAAAACGTGGACACAGCTGCCGTGCTGCGCGATGCCAACGCCCCCACCGGCATGTACTTTGTCAGCCACGATGCGCAAGGCCACCACTTCAGCTACGCCCGCGCCGGATCGGCTGCCAGCCGCATGCAACCGGCCGATGCCGCCACATGGCAAAGCGCCATTGCGACCAGCCGCTGGCTGCATGTGTCGGGCATCAGCCTCGCGATTTCGGCCTCGGCCTGTGACACGGCCTTTGCCGCCATGCAGCTGGCACGCGCATCGGGCACACGTGTGGCGCTGGATTCGAATTTGCGTTTGTCGCTGTGGCCACTGGCACGTGCGCAAGCGTGCATCACGCACGCCATTGGTCTGTGCGATCTGTTCTTGCCCAGCCTGGAAGACATCACGGCCCTGACCGGTTTGACCGAGCCCCAGAGCATCATCGACTGGAGCCATGCACAAGGCGCGCATCAGGTGGTGCTCAAACTCGGAGCCGAAGGTGCCCTGGCCTCCGATGGGCAAACGCAGCGGCGCGTGCCCGGGCTGGCGGTTCAAGCGGTGGACGCGACAGGCGCGGGTGACTGCTTTGCGGGCAACCTGCTGGCTCGATTGTCCCAAGGCGATGACTTGTGGACCGCGACCGCCTATGCCAATGCAGCGGCTGCCTTGTCGGTGCAAGGCTATGGCGCGGTGGCCCCTTTGCCCCGCCCCGATGCGGTGATGACATACCTTCGGTCATGAGCCCGCGCCCCTTGATCGCCGTGGACTGGGGCACCAGCAGCTTGCGCGGGGCGCGGCTGGGTGCTGCAGGCCAGGTCCTTGAATCACGACAATTCCCACGCGGCATCATGACCGTGGCCCCCGGCCAGTTTGATGCTGTGTTTCAAGAATGCTTTGGCGACTGGATGCAAGCCCAAGGCGCCCTGTGCCTGATCTCAGGCATGGCGGGCAGCCAGCAGGGCTGGCAAGAAGCGCCCTACTGCCCTTGCCCTGCGGGCTTTGAAGAACTGACAGCGCGGCTGCACTGGGTGCAAGCAGGCCAACTGGCGATCGTGCCCGGCCTGAGCTGCCTGCACGATGACGGCTTGCCCGTTCCGCAGCACGATGTGATGCGCGGCGAAGAAATCCAGATTTTCGGTGCGCTGGCCTTGACCGGTCTGCGCGATGTCACCGTGGTCTTGCCCGGCACGCACAGCAAGTGGGCACAGGTCCAGCAAGGCCGCGTGACGGGCTTTCGCAGCTTCATGACCGGCGAGGTGTTTGCCTTGCTGAGCCAGCATTCCATCCTCTCGCGCACCCTGCCTGCCGATGCGCCCTGGCATGAAGACGCTTTTGTGCAAGGCGTGCAATTGGCACAGCGCACACCCAGTGTTTTGTCCAGCATCTTCGCCACCCGCACGCTGGCACTGTTTGGCAGTCTGCCTGCTGCGCAACACCCATCTTTTTTGTCAGGCCTGTTGATCGGCGAAGAACTGCGCGCCATGGCACGCCCGGGCAGCACCGTGCTGCTGGTGGGCAGCGCCTTGCTCACGCAGCGCTACGCGGCGGCTTTGCACAGCTTGGGGCTGGGCAGCCAAAGCCTGGGCGACGAAGCCACCTGGGCCGGCCACGCCGCACTGGCCCAACAATTGACGGCCTGACGGAACACCACACCATGAACACCCTCACCATCCCCGAACAATTTTCACGCGCCCTCCAGCAACTGCCGCTGGTCGCCATCTTGAGGGGCCTGACACCGCAAGAGGCCCCTGCCATCGGCCACGCCTTGGTGGACAACGGTTTTGCCTTGATCGAAGTCCCGCTGAATTCGCCACGCCCGCTGGACAGCATTGCAGCCTTGGCCGCAGAGCACCCGGACCACCTGATCGGTGCTGGCACCGTGCTGAGCGCAGCGCAAGTGCGCGAGGTGCATGCCGCAGGCGGTCGCATCATCATCTCGCCGCACTTTGACCCCGCTGTGGTGCGCGAAGCCGTGCGCCTGGGCTTGGCCTGTGTGCCTGGCGTGGCCACACCCAGCGAGGCCTTTGCAGCCCTGGCTGCGGGTGCGCATGCGCTCAAACTCTTCCCGGCTGAACTGATCACACCCACCGTGCTCAAGGCCATGCGCGCTGTTTTGCCCGCCGAAGTGCAGCTGCTGCCTGTGGGCGGCATCACACCCGACAACATGGCCTCCTACCTGAGCGCTGGCGCCAACGGTTTTGGTTTGGGCTCGGCTTTGTACAAGCCCGGATGCACCGAGCAGCAGGTGCGCGAGGCCGCGCAGCGCTTCGTTCAGGCCCTGCGGGGCTGATCCAAGGCCAAAATCAAACGCCGAGATCAAATGCCCAAATAGGCCTTGCGGATTTCGTCGCGGCGGCTCAGCTCGGACGAGGCACCCGAGGTGACCACGCGGCCGTTTTCCAACACATAGGTGCGCTGTGAAATCGCCAGCGCACGGCTGACGTTTTGCTCAACCAACATGACGGCTGTGCCGCTGTGGTGGATGGACTCGATGGCTCGGAACATCTCGCCCACGATGCTGGGCGCCAGCCCCAAGGAGGGCTCATCGAGCAACAACAAACGGGGCAACGCCATCATGGCCCGCCCGATCGCCACCATTTGCTGCTGTCCGCCCGACAAAGTGCCTGACACTTGACCGAGCTTGGCCCGCACGGCCGGGAACAGCTCGCACACCTGCTCAAAAGTACGGTCACGCACCGCGCGTGCTGCCGGGTGCATGGCCCCCAGCTCCAGGTTTTCGCGCACCGTCATGCCGGTGAACAATCGGCGGCTTTCAGGCACCAGGGCCAGGCCTCTTTCACACAGCCGGTGCGCTGGCAGCGCCGAAACCGTCTCGCCTTCCCAGGCGATGTGGCCCGACTTGAGCGGACACAGGCCCATGACCGCATTGATCAAGGTGGTCTTGCCCGCGCCGTTGGGGCCGATGACCGAGACCAGCTCGCCAGCATGGACCTGCAAGGATACGTCCCACAAGGCCGGGGCCGCACCGTAATTGACTTGGATTTGTTCTATTTGGAGCATGTTTACACCGCCGCCTCATCGCCCAGATAAGCCCGCACCACCTCGGGGCGGGACATCACATCCTGAGGGTGGCCCTCGGCAATGACCTCACCTTGGTTGAGCACCACCAGCCTGTCCGACAGGGCCAGCACAGCACTCATCACGTGTTCGACAAACACAATGGATGTGCCGCGCTCGCGAATGCGGCGAATCGTCTGCACAGCCGCACCGATCTCGGACGGCGTCAAACCCGACAAGACCTCATCGAGCAAGAGCACGTGAGGGCGAGCCGCCAAAGCGCGCGCCAGCTCCAGGAACTTGCGCTGGTGCAGGTTGAGCTCATCAGGGAAATGATCGCCCTTGTCCTGCAGGCCGGTGAACAGCATCCACTCTTGCGCCTCGGCCAGGGCCTGCGCATCCGTCAGGCGCGCGCCGCCGTAATGCGCGGCCAGGGTGACGTTTTGCAAGACCGTCAAGCCATTGAATGGGCGCGGGATTTGGTAGGTGCGTGACAAGCCCTGCCTGCGAATGCGGTGGGCAGGCCAACCGGCACAGGACTGACCACGCAGCAGCACCGTGCCCTCGGTGGGCTTGTAATGACCAGTGACCACATTGATAAAAGTCGATTTGCCCGAGCCATTGGGGCCAAGCAAGCCCAGAATTTCTCCCCGGTACAAATCGAGGTCCACCCCGTTCAAGGCGCGGATGCCCGAGAACTGTTTGTTCAGGCCGCGCACTTCCAGGACCTTTTCACGGTCGGGGGCATCGGCCGGGCGTATCAAAGGGCGCTCCAGCACAAGCTCGTCTGGCTGATCATGCACGGATTCACCATGCCCAGCAGCGGGCTCACGCTGGTTCTGGATCAAGCGCTTGTGTTGACGCAACTGCCAGGTGCCCAAAATGCCACGCGGCATGACCAGCACAGCCCCCGCCAGCACCAGACCGATGATGACCTTGCCCACCAAAGCGCTTTCACCGGCGGTGAAAGCGTTGAGCAAGAGCGTGATCAAGATGCCGCCCACCATGGGTCCAGCCCAATGGCGGCTGCCGCCCAGCACACTCATGAGCACCACGGTCAAAGGCACGGTGATGTTGAAAGTCTCGCCCACCGTGACGTAGGACACGTACAAAGCATGGATGGCGCCCATGACCCCGGCAAAGAAACTCGACAGCGCAAAAGCGCCCATCTTGAGCCAGAAGGTCGGCACACCATTGACCTCGGCAGCATCCTCATCGTCATGGATGGCCAGCAAGCCCAGACCGGCACGGGCATGGAACAGCCACCAGGCCACGGCGACGCACAAGACCGTCAACACCAAACTGGCGTAATAAAAGGTGGATGCGGGCTTGGGGCCCCATTGCGGCAAGTTGACGCCCATCAGGTAGACGCCGGGGCCGCCATCGATGGGGGTGTTGACCACCACCGTGGCCAGCACAAAGCCGACCGCCAAGGTGATCAGGGCAAACGATTCACCGCGAATCTTGCGCACATTGAACACCAGCGCCCCGATGGCCAAAGCCAGCAACGCCGCCAGCAAACCACTGCCCAGCGCAGCAGGCACCACGGGCCAGTCGGCTTTGGCGGCCAATGTGGCCATGCCGTACATACCCACGCCGAAAAACGCCCCATGACCGAATGAGAAATACCCCGAGTAGCCCGAGAGCATGTTCCAGGAGGTGGCCAGTGTCATCCAGAAGAAGATCACGTACAGCAAAGACTGCAGGTGCACCGGCAGGCCCAGGTAAGGCGCTGCAAACAGCAACGCCAGCACCACGAACAGGATGGAAAGTCGCTGGATCTTATTCATCACCACGCCTGAGCAAAAGAATCAGGATCAACACCATGAACGCCACCAAAGGCGCCCAGGTGGGCGCAATCAAGGCCTGGGTCATGGACTCGCTGATGCCGATGACCAAGCCACCCAACAAGGGCGTCAGTGCTGAGCCCAAACGGCCAATCATCACCACCGCGAACACCACGCCGACCCAAGCAAAGATCTGCGAAGGCGCCAGCGTGAAGGTCAAGGCCACGCAAACGCCCGCACAAGCAGCCAGCGCCGCACACAAGCCCGCCAACAAAATGGCCAGGCGCTTGGCGTTGATGCCAAAGGCGGTGGCGATCGCCGGGTCCTCGGCACTGGCGCGCACCGACTTACCCATGTCGGTGCGGTGCAGCATCCACCAGACCAGCGCCACAGCGGCCAGCGACATGCCCAAGGTCAAGGCCTCGGAATAGGTCACCACCACGCTGCCCAGACGGAACTTGTGCTCGTCATAGAAAGAGGCCATGCGGCGGAAATCGGCGCTCCAGATCCATTGCAGCAATGCCTCTACAGACACCGTGATGCCAAACGTCACCAGCAATGAATTGAAGGGCGTGATGGCAAAGCGGGCGAACACCGACTGCAAAGCCATGCCCAATGCAGCGAACAGCGGCACCAACACCAGCAAGGAAAGCAACGGGTCCACACCCAGTCGCGTTTTGAGCTCATAGGTGATGTAAGCCGACAGGAACACCCAGGCGAAATGCGCCAGGTTGATCTGCCTGAGCAAGCCCCAGCCCAAACCGATGCCCAAGCCAATGAGGCCATACAGGGCACCGAGAAAGACGCCAGAAGCGAGCGCTTGAAGTAACAGCCCTGCGCTGGGCATGTCAGAACTGCATCTTGCTGCCGGGCAAGGCGACGTCTTTGGGGTGGATCACGACCCACTTGCCGCCTTGCAACTGCTTGATGCGGTTCAGATCATCGCCATAGTTGTTGGGGCCATCAAAGCGGACTTTGCCAATGATGGTGTCCACACGGTTTTTCTTGAGCCATGCGGCAATCTTCGCATCTTCCAGGCTGCCTGAACCCTTGATGCCCGCTTCCAGAAACTGCCAGCCGGTGAAGGCATTGGCCGCCTGCAACTCGAACACGGTGTCGGGCAAATTGGCTTTGGCCGCGCGCTCGTTGTACATCTTGATCGCTTCTGCATAAGCGGGGTTGTTGGTGAACGGCGCATGCTGCTCGAAGGTGGTCAAGGTCAGCGCGTTGGCGGCCAAAGGCGACTGCGCCAGCGGTCCGGGCGTGGGGTACACGTGGAAATGGATCTTGGGCTTGTAATCGATCTTGTTCATCGCTTCGAGCAGCTGCAAGCTTTCTGCACCGATCGAGCCGATCCAGACCACATCGGCGTTGGCTTCTTTCAAGCGTGATGCAATCGGCCCGAAGTCGCGGTTGCCAAACTCCCACTCCAGCCACAAGGCTTCACGCAGACCGCGCTTCTTAAAGACCTCGCGCGCGCCCACCGACAAGAACACCACCGAAGGGAATTTGCTGGTGACAATGGCCACCGACTGAGGTTTGGCGCCGCCAGCGGCAATGGCGTCCAGCAAGGTGTTGGGCACCGTGGTGCCCGGATCGATGCCCATGACATACGCGGGAAAGTGCATGTCGTACTTGGCCAGCGAAGGGATGCCAAAAGAATTGGTGATCAAGACCTTGCCATTGCGCTGGGCCACGCCCATGGCGGCCAGCGAGTTGGCGGTGGCATAAGGGCCCATCAAGAGATCGACGTTGTCGCCAGAAATCAATTGCTCATACAAAGTGCGTGCAAGGTCGGGTTTGGACTGGTCGTCCTTGACCACCCACTCCACCGGGCGCCCCAGCAAGCCGCCGCGTTTGTTCAGCTGCTCAATGAAGATGTCACCAGCGATCTTGTGCATCACAGCCGTGCCAGCCAAAGGGCCCGTCAAGGACAAGGTGCTCCCGACCCGGATCGGTTTGGTCTGCGCATGCAGCCATGTCGAAGTCGAAGAGAGCAACAAGGACGAACCCAGTGCTTTCAGGAAAGGCCGCTTTTGCATGGTGGGTTCCTCAGATTGCTGTTGATGAAATTTGCAGAACATGCAAATTCATTATGGAAGCCAAGTGGCATCCGCCCATTGGGAATAACCCGCTGAAGCGCTGTCGCCAACGCGCTTGCGAACTTGCGGCGATGCACTTCACAGTGCATTGGACCTTGATGCCTTGGCACTGCGCCACATCGTTTTATTTTCACAAGAGCCCTTCCCCATGAGCACTACACCAGCTTCCAGCGCCTTCACGCCCTCGGGCTCTACCCACATGGCCATCGCCGAGGTCGACCGCATCGTCGTGCGCGGCAAAGACCTGTGCCGCGATGTGATTGGTCAACAATCTTTCACCGCCTATTTTTTGTTTTTGTTGACCGGCGAAACCCCCAGTGACAACCTGGTGCGTGTGGCCGATGCGACCATGGTGGCACTGGCCGAACATGGCCTGGTACCTTCTGTTCAAGCCGCACGCATGACCCTGGCCGCAGCGCCAGACTCTGTGCAAGGTGCCGTGGCCGCAGGCCTGCTGGGCTGCGGCCCCGTGATTTTGGGCGCCTCTGAAACAGCCGGGCATCTCTTGATCGAGATGCTGGCCCAGTCAGACAAAGAAGAAAAAACACTGGAAGACATTGCACGCGAACGTCTGCAAGCTTTTCGCGCCGCCAAGCAAGCCCTGCCCGGCTTTGGCCATCCGGTGCACAAACTCGGTGATCCACGCGCCACCAAACTGATCGATCTGGCCAAAGAATGGGGCGTCGCAGGCGAGCATGTGCGCGCCTTGCAGGCATTGGCCTCGCAAGTCGAAGGCGTGTATGGCCGCCCCTTCCCCATGAACGTGTCAGCGGCCATTCCTGCGGTGTTGCTGGACGCGGGCTACCCCGCCGGTGCACTCAAGGGCATCCCCTTGCTGGCGCGCACAGCATCTTTGGTGGCGCACATCCTGGAGGAGCAAACCCGGCCCATCGGCTTCAAACTCGCCAGCGCCGCCGAGCAGGCCATGACCTACGACGGCCCTCCTGTGGCACGCTGAACAAGGGTTGCACACCATGACCGCCACACCGCTCTTGTCACCTCTGGAAGTGCTGCGCCGGTTTGATGCGCACGACTTTTCGATCGATCAATTTTTCCAGGCACGGCTTCGCCAATTGGGCGATCAGCCCATGGTGGAGTACCAGGGCACCGTCATGAGCTGGCACGCTTGTGCCGAACAAACCGACCGTGCCGTGGCCTGGCTGCTGGCACGTGGCGTGCAAGCGGGCGACCGCATCGGGCTCATGGCCTACAACCACCCGGCGACGGTGGTCTTGCTCAATGCCTGTGCACGTGTGGGCGCGATCCTGGTGCCCTGCAATCCCGAGTTCGAAGCACGCGAGGCCCAATACATTTTTGAGCATGCAGGCGTGCGCGGCGTGATCTGCTCGCCCGAAGCGCTGAACAAAGTGCAAGAGGCCACGCACCAGATGAGTCCTTTGCCCTGGCAAGTGGTCATCGAACAAGACCAGCCTGACGGTGAAGCGGCCTTGCTGAAGCAATGGAGCGCCTGCACACCCGACCACAACACACGCGCAGGCACAGCCAACAGCACCTGCATGATCATCTACACCTCAGGAACCACGGGCTTTCCCAAAGGGGTGATGCACAGCCAGCGCAGCTACTTGCTGACGGCCGAAGCGTTTGTGCACCGCATGTATTTGCAGCCCGACGAGCGCCTGATGTGTGTGTTGCCACTGTTCCACATCAATGCGCTGATGTACTCGCTGGGCGGCGCCATGGCGTGTGGCGGCACTTTGATTTTGATTCGCCGATTTTCTGCTTCCACCTTCTGGCAACAAGCCGCTGAGACCCGCGCCACCGAGGTCAATGTGATCATGTCGGCCGCGGCGATTTTGGCGCGCAGACCGATCGAAGAATTTGCGCCCAACCACAGCATCCGAAAGATGTTCCTGGCCCCCTTGAACCGCGATTTGCTGGACACTTTCCAGCAGCGCTTTCATGTGCCAGTGTTGATCGAGTGCTACGGCATGACCGAAATCCCCGGCGTGCTGAGCAACCCTTTCATGGGGCCTCACAAACTGGGCAGCATGGGCTGCATATCACCGCACCCCGATCCCGCCATTGCAAGGCCCGAAGTGCGCGTCATGGGCGAAGATGGCCAGGAGTTGCCCATCGGCGAAGTGGGCGAGCTGGCCGTCAAGACACCGACCCTGATGCAGGGCTACTTCAAAGATCCTGACCAAACCGCGGCCAGCTTCCAGAACGGCTGGTTCCTGACCGGTGATCTGGTGCGCCGCGATGCCGATGACTTTTTGTTTTTCTTCACACGCAAGAAAGACATCATCCGCCGCCGAGGCGAAAACATCTCGGGCGCCGAGATCGATTCGGCCATCGGCAGCCATCCGGACATCCTCGAATGCGCCTCGATCGGTGTGGCGTCCGACCTGGGCGAAGAAGAAATCCTGCTGGCCGTGGTGCCCCGCCCTGGTACGGCCATCACGCCAGAGGCTGTGCATGCCTACGCCCTGCTGCACCTGTCGCCCATCAAGCGCCCCCGCTACATCGTCATGGTCGACAGCCTGCCGCACACCGGCTCCATGAAGATTGCCAAATTCCGACTCAAACCCGCAGACAACTTGCGCCGTCAGGCCACCGATTTTTCACCCAAGGAAGTTCAACCATGAGCGAGACACCCAACACCACCGAACACCGCTACGACGCCTTGCACTTGATCACCGAAGAGGTGCTGGCGCGTTATTCGAAAACGCCCGACCCGCGCTTGCGCGAGCTGATGCTGTCCTTGATCAAGCACATCCACAGCTTTGCCAAAGAGGTCAAGCTCACGGCAGAAGAATGGGCCTTCGCGATGAGCTTTCTGGAAGAGACCGGCAAATGGTGCTCTCCAGGCCGCAACGAATTCATGATCTTTTCCGATGCGTTTGGCCTGTCCATGCTGACCGTCACCCAAGACTACCCCCGCCCGGAACACGCCACCGAGCCCACCCTGGTCGGCCCCTTTCTTTTGGAAAACGCACCGCATTTCGCCATGGGCGAAGACATCAGTGCGGGCGCCGCAGGCACACCCATGTATGCCCAAGGCCAGATCCTGGACATCCACGGCCAAGCCGTGGCCAATGCCGTGATCGATGTCTGGCACTCGGACGATCGGGGCCTGTACGACGTGCAGGACGGCATCGAAGAAAACGGCCCCTGGGCGCGTGCGGTGCTGACCACAGGGGCCGATGGACGCTACAGTTTCTGGTCGGTTTTGCCTGTGGACTACCCCGTCCCGCAAGACGGCACAGCCATCCAGATGCTCAAGGCCACCACAGGCAGAAGCTGGCGCCCTGCGCATTTGCACTTCCGCATTCAAGCGCCGGGTCAGAGGCCTCTGATCACCCACATCTTTGACCGCACCAGCAAGAACCTCTACAGCGATGCTGTCTTTGGCGTTCGCCCCTCCCTGATTGCCGACTTCAAACCTCAAACGCCGGGACAGGCGCCGGATGGCAAAGTCATGGACCGTGACTTCTTCACCCTCGACTACAACTTCATCATGACCGATGCCTTGCCCACCACAAAATGACTGACGCCTCCACACTCGAAACATGGATCGAACAAGAACGCTTGGTGCGCTCGCGCCTGGATGTCGGTGCGGGCCCTGGCGTTGCCACACGCGAACAGATTGCAGGCAAAACCGGACTGGAAGTCATGCAAGGCTTGCTGTCAGGTGAATTGCCTTACGCCACCATCGCCAAGACACTGGATTTTGTGCTGATCGAAGTCAGCCCGGGTCAGGCGGTGTTTCAGGGCACGCCTGGCCTGCAGCACATGAACCCGCTGGGCACGGTACTCGGCGGCTGGTTTGCCACCTTGCTCGACTCGGCCTTGGGCTGCGCCGTGCACACCATGATGCCACCGGGGCGCGGCTACACCACAGCCGACCTGAGTGTGAAACTGGTCAAAGCCCTCACCCCCAAAGTGCAGCGCGTGCGGGCCATCGGCCAGGTGGTGCACTGTGGCCGCCAGCTGGCCACCGCCGAGGCCCGGCTGGTCGGGCCCGACGGCACCCTGTACGCCCATGCCAGCACGGCCTGCCTGGTTTTTGACATGCCGGCACAATCGAAGCCATGAGACTTCTTCACACCATGCTGCGTGTTGGCAACCTGCAACGCGCCATCGACTTCTACACGCAAGTGCTGGGCATGAAATTGCTGCGCACCTCGGAAAACCCCGAGTACAAATATTCGCTGGCCTTTTTGGGCTATGGCAGCAACCCCGAGCATGCCGAGCTGGAGCTGACCTACAACTGGGGCGTCGAAAGTTACGAGATGGGTACCGCCTATGGCCACATCGCGCTGGCTGTGCCTGATGCCTATGCGGCCTGCGACAAGATCAAGGCTGCAGGCGGCAACGTGACCCGCGAGCCCGGTCCGGTCAAAGGCGGCACCACCGTGATCGCCTTTGTGACCGACCCCGACGGCTACAAGATCGAGCTGATCCAGCGGGCCGAGTACGCAGCAGGCCAGGGTTTGCGCTGAAGGCAACAACAAATCCACAGCAGGTCGGCGGCTTTAGCCCCGACAAAGAGCCTGCGCAAAAACCCGCAACGTCGGACCTGAAGGTATTGACCTACAGGGAAGGACTGTAGGTCGGCGGCTTTAGCCCCGACATGCGTTTATGCGCCACCTCCCCACGTCGGAGATGAAGCTCCGACCTACCCCGATGTGTCAGCGGGGCAGCTGACTGGCTTCGCGCGCCAGCTTTTCGATGCGCACCCAGTCGCCTTGTGCCAGAGCGTCCGCTGGCACCAGCCACGAACCACCCACACAAGCCACATTGGGCAGGCTCAGCAGATCGTTGGCGTTTTGCTGCGTCACGCCGCCCGTGGGGCAAAACTTCACATCAAAAAACGGACCACTCCAGGCCTTGAGCATGTTGGGGCCGCCAGCCTGCATGGCCGGGAAAAACTTGAGTTCGGTGTAGCCGTCTTCTTGTGCCATCATGATTTCGCTGCCGGTGGCCACACCGGGCAGCAATGACAAGCCGTGGTCGCGGCAAGCCTGACCGACTGTCTTGGTGTAACCGGGGCTCACCGCAAAACGGGCACCGGCTTTGGCCGCAGCGGCCGCATCCGCCGCGCTGCGCACGGTGCCCGCACCCACCACAGCACCGGGCACTTCTTTGGCGATGGCTTCCATGCAGGCCAGCGCCTGCGGGGTGCGCAAGGTCACTTCAAGCATGCGGATGCCGCCGGCCACCAGCGCACGGGCCATGGGCACGGCGTGAGCCACATCATTGAGCACGATCACGGGGATCACGGGGGCGTCCTGCATCACTTGCAGGGCGGTCAAACGTCCACTCAGATTCACAGCCATGTGCAGGCTCCTTCTTCGCATTTGAGCGCGTTGCGGCGCATGTTGGCAAACAGTTCACGGCCCATGCCCACGCCGTTGGCGGCGCGCAGCTCGGCGGGCATTTGAGCCAATGGGCGGGCGGCCCATTCGGCTTCGCTCACCAGCACCTGCAGGGTGCCCGCCACGCCATCGAGGCGGATCAGGTCACCGTCTTGCACCTTGGCCAGCGGCCCACCGGCGGCGGCTTCGGGCGAAACGTGGATGGCGGCGGGCACTTTGCCCGATGCGCCGCTCATGCGGCCATCGGTCACCAGCGCCACCTTGAAGCCTTTGCCTTGCAGCACGGCCAAAGGCGGCGTGAGCTTGTGCAGCTCGGGCATGCCGTTGGCTTGCGGGCCTTGCCAGCGCACCACGCACACCACATCCCGGTCCAGCTCGCCTGCCTTGAAGGCGGCATGCAACTCGTCTTGCGAGCTGAATACGCGTGCGGGAGCTTCGATGGTGTGCAGTTCTTCAGGCACGGCAGAAATCTTGATCACGCTGCGACCCAAATTGCCTTGCAGCAATTTCAGGCCACCCGAGGCACTGAACGGGCTGGACGCAGGACGCACCACGGTGTCGTCTTTGCTGGCTCCAGTGTCAGTCCACACCAGTTGACCATTTTGGGCAGACGGGATGCGGGTGAATTCACGCAGGCCACCGGGGCGCACGGTCAGCACATCGGCGTGCATCAACCCGGCGTCGAGCAGCTCGCGGATCACATAGCCCGGGCCGCCTGCGGCCTGGAACTGGTTCACGTCGGCGCTGCCGTTGGGGTACACGCGGGTCAGCAGCGGCACCACGTCCGACAAGGCAGAGAAGTCGTCCCAATCGATCACGATGCCCGCCGCACGCGCCACCGCCACCCAGTGGATCAGGTGGTTGGTCGAGCCGCCCGTGGCCAGCAGTGCCACCATGGCGTTGACGATGCAGCGCTCGTCGACCAGGCGCCCGATGGGGGTGAAGCTTTTGTCCTTGACCAGCGCCAGCACGGTGCGGGCCGCTTCGCGAGTCAGTTCGGCGCGCACGCCCTCGCCCGGGTTGATGAAGGCCGTGCCCGGCACGTGCAGGCCCATGGCTTCGAGCAGCATCTGGTTGCTGTTGGCCGTGCCGTAAAAGGTGCAGGTGCCTTCGCCGTGGTATGCAGCCGACTCGGCTTCCAGCAATTCGGGGCGGCCCACCTGTCCCAGCGCTGCTTGTTCGCGCACTTTGGATTTGGCGCTGTTAGACAGGCCGCTGGTCATCGGGCCTGCAGGCACGAACACTGTGGGCAAGTGGCCAAACTGCAACGCACCGATCAGCAAACCCGGCACGATCTTGTCGCACACGCCCAGCATCAGCGCGGCATCAAACACATCGTGGCTAAGCGACACCGCTGTGGCCATGGCGATCACGTCGCGGCTGAACAAGCTCAGCTCCATGCCGGGCGTGCCCTGGGTCACGCCGTCGCACATGGCGGGCACGCCACCGGCCACCTGGGCCGTGGCACCCAGCTTGCGGGCTTCGTCTTTGATCAGGTCGGGGTAATGCTGCAGCGGCGCGTGGGCCGAGAGCAGGTCGTTGTAAGCGTTGACGATGCCGATGTTGGGCGCACGCGGGGCCACCACGTTGATCTTGTCCAGCGCCGTGGCCTTGGCCTTGTCACCCTCGGGCATGGCAGCAAAGGCGTGGGCCACGTTGGCGCAACCCAGACGCCGGGCACCGGGGTCGCGCTGGGCAGCGGCATCGACCTGCTGTAAATAAGCTTGTCGGGTCGGGCGGCTGCGCTCGGTGATGCGGGCTGTGACGGCCGCCAAAATCGGATGAAGTGTCATGTTTTAACGCCAAGGTCGGCGTGGTAACTAAATTACATGACCAATGGTAACCGCGTTCCTTGGTTTGGGGGCCTTTGAGCGGTTACAGACTGGGTACAACTCGCCATCGACGCCTGGCAGGCGTAAAAAAACCCGCCTCGGCGGGTTTCATGAAGGCCTGTGGCGCATCACTTGGCGGCAGATGCCTCAGCGGCGGCAGACGCAGCAGAGGCTTCGGCTGCTGGAGCCGATGCTTCAGCGGCTGGGGCGGTGACTGCTGCTGGCGCTGCAGGTGCCGCTTTTTTGCTCTTGGCAATGCCAAAGCCAATCGCCAGGCCGACGGCCAGCACGATCACGGCCACCAAAACGGTCCAAACTACGGGTTGATTGTCATCTTGAGGGGTCGACATGGGTGTTTTCTCCGGAAAAAGTGGGCTGATTGTAATCGGGGCCCATTGCAGGCGACTGACGGCAGCCACCACGCGCCGCAGCCCCCTGGCCTACCCAGGCCCCATGATCTGGCGCAAGCCCCACCAGACCGTCGCTGCCTATACTTGGCCCCATGAACATCGCTGACCTGCGCAAGAGCTACGAAAAAGCCGAACTCAACGAAAACGCCTCGCACGCCGACCCGTTGAAACAATTTGAGCAATGGCTGCAAGAAGCCATCGCATCTGAAGTGCCTGAGCCCAATGCCATGACCGTGGCCACCGTGGGCAGCAACTTGCGCCCCAGCACCCGGGTGGTCCTGATCAAGGGCTACGACGAGCGCGGCATCGTCTGGTACACTAACGACGAGAGCCAAAAGGGCCGCGAGCGGGCAGGAAACCCCTTCGCGGCGCTTCAGTTTCACTGGG